>OULJ01000005.1_pt1 | contig 4672 bp, 3 predicted proteins | sample 1690701 | NCBI WGS metagenome assembly OULJ01 (sample SAMEA3914788, study PRJEB12502) | metagenome | biome: forest; material: soil | place: Canada | collected 2011-07-03 | depth 0.1 m | reverse complement strand
CTTCGCAAGGAACTTCACGACCTGCCGATAGGGATCTTTCTGACGGATGATGTCGGTCAGATGCGCCACCTCCATCTTCCCGAACTTCTGCATGGCCCGGAAAGCATCGCCGGCCTCGACGGAACTGTGCTGCTTGATGTCGCCGACCAGGATCAAACGGTTTTCATTCCGATGGGCGAGACGGCACAACTCGAACATCTGGCGCATGGAAATTAGCCCCGCCTCGTCCACGATCAAGACTCGCCCGAAAACCTGTTTCTGAAGCCCCCGATTGACCAGGAGCTGCTGCAAGGTGTCGGCCTGGGGCGTCAATTCATTCCGCAGCACCTCGGTCGCCCCGGATGACGGCGCACAGGCAAAGAAATCGCCTCCTCCTCGTTCAATACCACGAATCACCGACTTTAGCGCCGTAGTTTTGCCCGTACCGGCATCCCCCTGAAGCCCCACAATTCGATCCCTGGAAACCAAAAGCACCCGGATCGCCCGCTGTTGCTTTGGATTCAGATGAGAATCGACTTGGCCCGGGTCGCCGATCCTTCCAAACCGGCCTCGCCCGACGCTGGCCCAGCCGGTGAACTCCCGCTCCATGTGGAGCATTTCGCGGGAGGTGAGCTTTCCATCGCCACGCAGGTATTCCCCACCCTTGACCTTAGATTCGATCTCGCGGCGCAATGCAGCCAATTCGACATCGCCCCGCCCGTAGATAAGCGCTTCCCGCAAAAAGACCGCTTCCCTAGTCACGGAACTTCGCTCGAAAAGATGCTCCTCGGCATATTGGATCGCTTCGGCGGAGGAAATCCGCCGTTCCCGTGACGAACTGCCGTTGGCGGCCGCGATGGTTTCCTTGACCTTCGCCAAATCCTCCCCGCTCTCCTCGACCCAGCGACGCCGCAGCTCGTCCGGCTCGACATGGATCTTCTCGGCGCGGCTGCTTCCGGCCACCTGATGTAATCCGTCCTGCGATTTAATTCCGAGTTTGGCCGCCGCCTCCAAGATTTCCTCCCGGCGTTTGCTGAACCGCTTCCGCAGTTCGGGCGGGAAACCCTGGATCGTGAATCCAACGCCACGCTCTTTTTCGATGCGGTAGCCCGCGTCGAGCAAACGGCGGGCAAGCCGGTTGTAGCAGACCTCCCTGAAAAAGGTCTGGTCGGCGTAGATGTTGGAAGGCTGAACCCCTTTCCAACGGTTTTCCACTGGATCATAGGTGACGTTGAGAATGCAAACATGCGTATGCAGTTGGGGGTCGAGGCTCCGGCTCGCATCGTGATCGACGATGACAGCCACCATATTTCCAGTCACTCGATCCTCGTCACGGCCCCCGATCCGCACGCGGGTCGCCGTGGCAGCCTCGATTTCTCGTAACGTGTCGTCCACCGCTTCCTTCCACCACGCCGCAATCCGCTCATCACCGCCGACCAAGTAGGCGATGGAAACGTCCTTGGGCGGGGAAATTTGCCCGAAATAGCAGATGCGACGGTTGGCCCCGTTGTCACGGACCCCCAGCTTTTGTCCGGTCTTGGGATGCTGGCCCCGGCAAAGGCGCTCAAACTCCTCCATGGAAGCGGGACCGGAAAGGCCCAGGCGCTCGGCTCCCTTCCCTACCCACAGCAAAGGAGCGGTCTGTCCTTCCGAAAGATAGTCAGCCTTTGCCAAGTGTTCGGAAAAGTAACGAATTGCTCCATGACGATGGCGACACGGTTTATCGAAACGAACCATGCCCTGAGCTTTCCACACTCAGGCCAACTCTTTCCCGCCTCGAATAGTAGTTTTTGGTAGCCCCACTTCCATTCGCCAATCTCTGACTTCCTGAAATTCCAAAAGGGCTTCACAGTCAGATGGCCGGTTACATTTGAAGGCCAGGAACACGGGACCCCTAACGTCGTTAGGCTCGGGCGGTACCGCCCGTTGTTTTTCCGTCATTCGCTGTGATTACACGATGGTTCTCGATGATTCGGCAATGATTCCCTCTTGCATCGCGTGACTCGTCATCATTCGTCATGCCGCCATGGTCAAAGCACTGCGGCTGCTTTTGAACGCATGGCAATATCGAGATGGGCGACATCTCGGCACCTCATTTGAAATCATCCCTTCAGGATTTCCCTTGATGATTTTATCGCGGAATGGCTGTGCCATGACATTCACTATGAGGCAATCCGCCTACATCCCTTCTCTTTGCGCTGAAAACACGTCATGCCAATGGCATCGGCGAATCATTCTTTTCCCGATTTTAGCACCAAAATGTGTTGTGCTTCGGGGGTTCCCCGGAATCACGGCTTGCTTGAGTCGTGATCGTTTCATTGTGCTTTCCCCATCGCGTTCTGATCGTTCCTCATTACCCCACCCCGGCCTTTTCGTTCACCTTCCTCACTCTACCAAAGACTACTAAGTAGCCTTGGAATTCAGTCATTGGTTTGTGGTTTATGAGAGGGCATGACCACAACGCCCGAGGTTCATGCCGACCTGATCGAGTTCGCCAACTCGTATCAGCACAGCGCGAACCAGCAATCGACACTGGAGCCGCATAAGGACGCGATCTTATTGCTCCGCGCCAAGTACGCCTCCTATGAGATCATCACCGAAGAGCTGACGAAACGCGGCATCAAGATTTCCGTCGCCTCCGTCCGTAAGTTCTGCCGACGCCACAATACGGCGATGCGTCGGCTGCGCCATGACATCGAGGCCGCACAGCGGACGGCCGCCCCGGTTCCGCAGCCGAATCTTCCTCTTCCCGCCGAAATTCCGGCACCGCCGCCAGAGAGTCCCCGTCCTCCCCTGACGACCGAAATCGGCAAACGTGGCCCCCGCATCGCCCGAGATCAACTGTGACTACTCCCACCTCCACCCCGGATTCTCCCATGACTCGTAAACGATTGATCCTTTTCCCCCAGGACAAGGGCGGCATCGGCAAAAGCTTCGTGGCAACCCTGCTCTACGACTACCTGACCGACCATCAAGTCCGCCTGAAGACCTTCGACCTCGACCATGCAAACAGCACCTTCCAGCGGTACGTTCCCGACGCCGAATTCATCGATACCGACGTGGATGCCAACAAGCTCGGCGTCCTCGACCAGCTGGTGAGCGCCCTGGAGACGGTCGATACCGTCCTGGTCGATAATCGCGCCTCGGGCGGGATGAAAATCCTCCGCTACATCGAGGACAGCCGCCTGACCGAGCTTCAGCAGGAACTCCAGTTCGAACTGATCTTCGTCGTCGTGGCACTCGACGACAAGGACGCCATCTCCCAGGCCGCCGACGTGCTGGAGGAGTACGGCCAGCGCGTCAAATGGCTGGTGGCCCGCAATTACAAGGACTCGTCGGAACTGACCATGTTCGACAAGACCGAGACGCGGAAGAAGCTGAAAGCCCTCGGCGCAATCGAAATCGATGTTCCCTGCCTCTCCGAGGCCACTCGGAATAGGCTCCAGATGACCAACCTCACCGTGGGACGCGGCCGGGGCGGGGAGATGCTGCACCTTCTCGACCGTTCCCGTTGCCTTCGTTTCCACGAATACATGCGGTTTCAGCTCGATAGGGCCAACAACCTTCTTCTGGCATGAGCGACGCCAAAGAGACCGCTCCAGCCGTCCCGCTTCCCGACGATCTCAGGAACCTCTTGGGAAAGCTCAAGGTTTCTGCGGACGACCCTCTCCTCCTCGTTCTGGCTTGGCATTGGCAACGGATCGATGGAGAGCGCGACAAGATCAAGGAGGGAACTTTGGAACTCAAAGCCATCCTCGACAACCGCCTGGAGAGGATCAACGGCGCCGCGAAGGTGATGGATGAGGTGTTGGGTCATCTCGAAGGATTGAGCAACGTCCTTGCAAAGTCCCCTTCCCTCCTCAGCCAGCAGTTTGACAAGGAGTTGCAGGAGCATGTCCGCACGGCCATCGCCGCTACCGACCATCTAACCGCGCAGATCCACACGTTGACCGCGACCGGCGGCAAGGCGCTTCGGCGCGTCCGATGGACGACCTGGACCGCCGCCTTCCTCTCGGGATTTGCCACCGGAACCATGTTTTTGCCATGGATCGCTTTTCACTTCTTCTCGCGATCCTGAGCGCCGGAATCGGCCTGTTCATCGGATTTGAGCCCGGGCCGTTGCGGTTCGCGGAATTGCTCTTCCCCGCGCCGGTCGGCTGGTGGACCTATTGTGCCTTCCGTCCTGATGAAGGGCGGCGGAAGTCCTGGGTTCTTGAACTCGGCGGCGTCCGCTGGAACGAGGCCGACTTTTGCCGAGGCTGGGAGATCGACGGACGCACCGGCTCGGGCAAGACCGCCAGCGGCGTGGTCCCGATCCTCTACGCCCTGAAGAAGAACCGGCCCGATGTGGGCATTCTGGCCCTCGACACCAAGGGCGACTTGGGAGAGCCCATCGAGGCCATTGCCTCCGATCTGAAGCGGATGGACGATTTGCGGCCTTTGGAGGTTCGGCCCGATGGTGCGCCCCGCAATTGGGAGCCCCGGTTCTCCATGAACCTGGTTGCCGACCGCTCCATTCCCTTCTCCACCTATGCGAAGCTGCTGGTCGATGTCGCCACCGCTGCGGGGCAAAAGGGAGGCCAAGCGTTCTTCAAGAACGCGGCCCAAGTGGCGATTCAAAACGGGCTGGCGACCCTCGCGGTCCTCGATAAGGCGGTCACGGTCGATAATTGCTACGCGCTGATCACCGATG
>OULJ01000006.1_pt1 | contig 6004 bp, 5 predicted proteins | sample 1690701 | NCBI WGS metagenome assembly OULJ01 (sample SAMEA3914788, study PRJEB12502) | metagenome | biome: forest; material: soil | place: Canada | collected 2011-07-03 | depth 0.1 m | reverse complement strand
TGGTTGTGTGACCAGGCCCTGATCGAGATCTACATTAAACCCGCGAGTGTTACCCCTTTTAGGCCACCCGCTGGCCCCATCATCTGGTAGTTAGGACAGTTGTGATTACCGCCTATTTACGACACCGAAGCGGCATTGGATTGCTGCGGCATTGAAAAGGAAGGGAGAAGAAAGAAGGTGCCGTTATGGTTGTTCATGGTTGTACGTGATGACGCTTTATGAGCTTTTGATGGTGGGTTGGAAAACCATTCTTTTGAGGCGACTATTCGGTGGCCCATCACTTTTGCTCAATGAGCGTTCCTCACCGTATTCTCTTCATTCCTTGTCACCCCATAACAGACTCTGTTCGGAGTGGAACCAATTCGATGATGAGCATATTTCATTTTTAAAAAGGGAGCCTGTTGGATGGCTCTGTGTCATTCGTAGACGAATGGAGTTTTTCGGTGGAGGGAATCCCCCCGCAAGCGACGCGCCAACCGAAGCGGGTGTCACGCCGCTTGCTTGCCCCTTCGGAGAAATTAGAACGCCCACCCGTCGAGCCCCGAGATTGAGGAGAGGCTCGTCGGATGGGCGTTGGGGGTAGTTGTGTGGGGAGGCCCTCATTGCCGGGCGGGCTAGAGAGAGTGAGTGGGGGGGGGGAGGAGGCAGTTACCATCCATCTTTGCCTTTCCGGTTCGGGCTGATTAGATGGCCCCATAATGCTTCCTGCTCGTCGCTAAACGAAGAAAGGCCATCTAATCCGTGAGGTGTTGAAGCCTTTTCCGTACTTGGATTTTATTCGAATAAGCCTGAATGCTGTTCGAAGCCCATGCGAACTTCATTCGAATACCCATCAGCCCGCTCCGCCAACCCCAAGCACTGCTTAGGGCTTGGAGTTCACATTCCAACATTTTCCTCTTGATAGCAGGTATTCCTGCCATCTGTCACAGCTTCTTGATTCATCCTCTTCGCCCTACCAAAGACTACTAAGTAACCTTGGAATTCACTCGTCGGTTTATGGTTTATGAGAGGGCATGACGATACCCACCGAGGTTCATGCCAACCTGATCGAGTTTGCAAACTCGTATCTCCAGCCAATGAGCTGAACCCTATGTCGATCCGGTCTGAACTCCTCACTCTCCATCGCCTCCCTGCCCGGCTTACCCCGGTCGAGGTGGCAGCGGTGCTCGGATTTCAGCCTCACGACATACCAGTTTTAGTCCGCCATCGTCTACTCAAGACGCTCGGCAACCCCGCACCCCAGGCACCTAAGTACTTCGCCTCCGTCGAGGTGAAGGAGAAGACTCGGGACGCCGAATGGCTGAATAAGGCAACCCGAACGATCTCCAATGACTGGAAGAAGCGGAACGGCAAAGCCGCTCCACTTCTCCTCCAAGCAGAGGATTAACCGGCAGCTATAGCGGCGGCGTCCCCGCCCGCCGTGGCATCGAATTGGACGATCTTCTGACGCTTTTCAGCTTCATAGTGTTCCAAGGGCAAAATAACGAATTCGGCCTGTGCCGAGTACGTTAGATGGATGGCGCGGGACTCATGTCCTAAGTGAGCCATTGCCTCCCGTATCGGCATCCCTGCCGCCTTAGCCCGACCCGCCCAGGCATAGCGGTAGCTATGCAAACTCACCCCATTTGGAAGCCCAACACGGAGGCATAGCTTGCGGAAACGGGAGGCCCGATCGGTCTCCGACCGGCGCTGGACGGAGGGAAATAGATAGCCGTCCTCTGGGAGTTCTTTCAGGAGGCATTCAAGATCGAACCCAATAGCCACGGCGGCGGCCCCGTGGCCACTCCGAGCCAACTTCTGCCGCTGGTAGGTGATCCGGCGTTGGGTAACGTCGATGTGGCCTCGGTGAAGGTTAGCTCCGTCGGTCTGAGAGGAGCCCGTTAGCCAGAGCATTTGATAGTAGAGCCGATGCTCCGCATCGGATTCTCCGGCCAAGACGGCTTGGTGCTGGGCATGAGTGAGAGCAATGGCGTGCCGCTCGATGATCTTCGGCCACGACCTGCGCGATAGGACGGGGGCTAGGAGCCACCCTAAGTCCAAGGCCCGGTTGTGGACGATCCGCAACCACTTCTGCGTCGAGTTTCCTGCTCTGGAATGACGCAATACCTGGAGGAAATGGTCGCTCTCAGTGTGGAGGATTGGGAGCTTGGCCAGCACCTTGAATGGTTCGCTGCGCCGCGCTTTTTGCCAACGGCCAAGAGTGGGGCCGTTCGCATAACCATCCTCGATCTCTTGCAGAACTGCATCCCATTTCCGCGTCGCCATCTCGGGCGACTTGTTCACCAGATAGGCCTTGGCCATGGCGATGTTGAGGACGGGTTGCGCGGCAGCCTGGTTCCGTGCCTCAACCAAACCCCTGGCGACGATCTTATCTCGGGTCTTTAAACTCTCTTGCTTGCCGCTGGCGCGATCCTCTACATAGAAGACGCCATTGCTCCGCTGATACATCCAATACCGTTCCTGCATAATAATGAACTCCTCTGGTTCATTCAGGATTCTATTGGCTCCGCCAGACCACTGTTAGCGTGGCGGCGGAATTAAGCCGAGAGTTCGCTAAATTAACTCCCGGCCAGCATGGCTCTCTGGCAACCTGTCTGGCAATTGGGCCAGAGGTTGTCGTAACTGCCCGATCTTCAACGAACGGACAAGGGGGCCATGCCCCCCTTGGAATTGCCTCCCAGCCATGCGAATTAGTTTCCTCTAAGAACAACGTGCGCTACTGCGCAGGCATTCCCGATGGTCCGCCTCCGGCGGACGAGCAATAGACCCGGGCACGCTTCGCGGAAGCATTTTCTCTGGAAACTTCTTTGACCCCGGAGGGGACGCAGCCATTAGCCGGTGGTTGAGCACAGCGACACCACCGGTTCACGATTTACAACAAGCCCGCCCCGCGATCGATCCTTATCCCCAATCCCTCCCGCCGGGGCGGAACCGGAAAGAGGCCGGAATTCACCGTTCCGGGTGCCAAATGCTCTCTCCTTCCGCCAAGACACGCCCGTTCACGTCGAAGGCCTGGACGTTAAATTCATAACCGTCGCGGTTATGATTTTCGAAAAGTTCTATGTCCGGTGACGTACTGCTCACAATCCAGGTGGGATTGGCAAATACAAATTGCCCATGAAAATCGTAGCCACAGCGGACGTGGTACACCACGCTTTCAGCAATCGGCGTGCAATGAAGAACTCCGCACATCCCCTTTGCTCCTGCCTCGTTTTCATCGGAAGAGGATTCTTCCACTTCCACCTTCATCCGCAATCGATGATCGAGCTGTGTGGTATAAGGCTCAAACACACATTTGCCATTTGGCCGCAGAAATACCGTTATCTGGCCCCAATTATTGTAAGGATTTCCCGAAGGCACTTCTGAATGGAGGAAGTATTGACCGGGAGGGACATCTCCCTGAAACGTCACGACACCAGATTGGTTTACTTCCTGACTGAGGATTTCCTTGTTTTGCAGATCTCTCAACACCAGATTGACAGGAAAGGCCGATAGGGCGGTAAAGGTAATCTGGCATTGGTAGATAAAATGGAATGTTCCGGGGATTTTTCCCGGAACGAAAGAGGTGGAGAAATCAGCGGAAGGATGAAGTGGGGGCGACGGCAAGTTGACTTCCTGAAGACGAACTCGGCTGGGCGGCAGAGTTACCTCCCTCTGATCGCCAAGAACCAAAACTCCAGTCCAGAGTCCGGAGGGATCATCGACAGGCAGGATGATATGGTTCAAAATATTTTTAGATGAAATGCGTACTCTATCGTGGGGATGTAGTGGAGAAAGACAGTAGCGTCCGTCGTCATCGGTCACCCAAGAACCGATCGGGGAAGAGTCGCCCCCTCTTACAATCGTTATTTTTTGATGAGCGGCAGGCGTACCATCTTCCCATAGAAGCTGTCCCCGCACGCTCACATCGGAAGCTGAAACCGCAGTCACCTCGGCGGGAGTGGCTGCCCTTTGCGAAGCCGGGTCGTCGGCCAGGACATGCTGGATCAACAGCACAACCAGCAAGGTCGGGAGGGGGGATTTCATTAAAAGGCCCTCACGACCTGCCAAGGCTGACGAATATCGAGGATTCATCAAAAAGAGGTGCTCCCTGCCTTTTCCTTCATTTCCCTTTCGCCCCAAAGACGCCCAATGGACCTGAGCCGTCCTACTCCAAAATATCTTCCATCGAATCGTCCGCCGCCAGATTGATCAGCGTCCAATTCTTGTCCGCTTTGTAGAAGATGAAGCGCCAGCGGATCGGCTGGACCTGCAGCGCCGCCAGGTAGGTCACTACCACCACCCGGGTGCCGACGAAACGGGTGTCGTAGACCTCGTAATCGTTCATCTTCCCGTAGAGGGCGAGGGCCTGGTCGGTGTGGTCGATCAGGGCGTTCACGTTGTCGTCCCGTCCCGCCAGTTTGGTGCCCGCTAGCAGGTTGGTGAAGCTGGTGCGCACGTCGTTGTTCATCAGCCCCTTGAAAAAGGGATCGATCTTCGCGGTGATCTCCGCCGGGGGCGGCGTCGGATTCGGCGTCACATGGGCTGGCCGGGGTGCGAAGTCATGATAGGTCGGCGAGGCCGAGGGGCCGCCCGGCTCGGGAGCCGTTGTCAAGGTGGAGGGCTCGGGGGACGGAGCGGGAGCGGGAGTCAGCGAGAGACCCTGCGCCTGGACGCCGACAGCCAAGGCGATCAGGAAAATCACCGCGAAAAGGTTACGCGAGAAGAGCCCGCAGCCGTTCTTTGGCCTGGGTGCGAAGAGGTATGCCATGGGCAAAGCTGACAATTGAGAAGTCATAGTCGAGCAGTTTTTTCAGCGAGGTGAGGCCTGCCTTCTCGTCCCAGCAATATTTCTTCGGCAGGAGCGCCAGTCCGTGGCTCTCCAGGTTGATGACGGCGTCCCCGAGGAAGAGTCCGCCCTCCGACGAAAGGAACGCCGTCTCCCCCCGCGTCGCTCCCGGAATCGCCACCACTTGCAATCCCTGGACGCTCTCGCTCTCCCCGAAGAGGACATCGGGCCGCAGCTCCAGCTCCTCCGCCGCCTCCGGGGAAGCGTAGACCGGAATCTTCCATTTCCTCCGATAGGCCTCCGCCGTCCGGTCGTGATTCCCGTTGGTCAGAAAAATCGCCACCGGCCTCTCCTCCCCGAACGCCTCCGCCCACCCCTCCGGCGCCAGCGCGATCGGATCGATCAGGACCCATCCTTCCGCGCCGCGATAGGCCGCGCAGCTCAGATCGCACTTCACCGCCGGGGCGTAGGCCGACCAATAGAGCATCCACGGCGTCACCCGCTCCGCCTCGTCCGCCGTGGGAACAGAATCTTTTTTCATTGGCAAACCGAGATCTGCGCCGCCAACCCGTCGAGGTCCGACTTCGTCTCCGACGAGTCGATCCGCACCGGCGGCATCCCCCGGACGAAGGTATCGAGCAAGCCCCCGCCCAGGCAGAGCCCGGGATCGTGCCGCCGCAGCTGGGTCCGCAGATAGACCGAGCGGACCGCCGCCTCCACCGCCAGCCGCCGCAATCCCGCCGCCCCCAGCCGCCGCAGCTGGGTATCGATCCGCGCCGCCATATCGAGCGAGGAGAGCCAATGGATATCGCCGATCCGGGCCACCCGCTCGGTCGGCACCACCCCGTCGGCAAAGAGCGGCACATAATGCTCCCCGCCCTCCGGCAGGAAGGGCGAGAGATCGACCACCGAAAAATCAAAGCCTCGCTTCGCCGGCGCGAACCCGGCGGCGAACCACCGCAGATCGGCGACCGCCACCCCGACCACCGCCTCCGTCCGCCGGATCTCCCGCAGCAGCGCCGGGAGCTTCGCGCCCAGCACCTCGACCACCGTCGGGGAGACCAGCACCACGTTGTTCACGCCGAAGGCGCCCAGATCCTCGATCTCCCCCTCGTCGCTCACCACCACCGCCGGAGCCTTGTCGAAGGCCGCCTCCATCCGGGTCAGCACCCGGACGATCCGCCCTTCGAAGAGCTCGATCAGTTGATCGAAAATCTCCGGCCGCCGCGCCGCCGG
>OULJ01000017.1_pt1 | contig 6951 bp, 5 predicted proteins | sample 1690701 | NCBI WGS metagenome assembly OULJ01 (sample SAMEA3914788, study PRJEB12502) | metagenome | biome: forest; material: soil | place: Canada | collected 2011-07-03 | depth 0.1 m | reverse complement strand
GCGGGCGATTGCCATTTCTGGGACGTCTGGCATGCGCGGCAACCGGTCAAGAGTTACGAGACGAAGGCCTTCCGCTTCTGCTCGGAGTTCGGCATGCAGTCCTACAGTTCGCCGGAGGTGGCCGCCACCTATTGCCGCCCGGAGGATTTCAACGCCTTCGGCCCGGAGATGGAGAACCACCAGAAGAACGGGGCGGGGAACCTGATCATCCTCGACTACGTCTCCCGGCTCTACCGTTTCCCGAAGGATTTCGCCGCGCTCTCCTATCTTTCCCAACTCAACCAGGCCTACTGCATGAAGGTGGGGGTGGAGCATTTCCGCCGCTCGATGCCGCGCACCATGGGGGCGCTCTATTGGCAGCTCAACGATTGCTGGCCGGTCGCCTCCTGGAGCAGCATCGAATTCGGCGGCCTCTGGAAGGCGCTCCATTACGAGGCCCGGCGCTTCTTCGCCCCGCTGCTGGTCAGCGCCCACGTCCCCGGCGAGGAGACGGTGGTGCCGAACAACAAGACGGTCAGCACGATCCGCCATGTCGATCTCTACTCGGTCTATGACGGCCCGAAGGCGACGCGGGGGAAGCTCCATTGGTCGCTGGAACATCTGAGCGAAGGGACGGTGCGCAAGGGAAGCAAGGCGGTGAAGCTCGATCCCCTCCGCTCGATCCGGCAGCTCCGGCTCGATTTCGCCAAGGAGATGGCCGCCCATGGCGCGCGCCACCTCTATCTCCGGGTCTGGCTGGAGAGCGAGGCCGGGGAGACTTCTCGGCAGACCGTCTTCCTGACCGCCCCCCGCAATCTGCCGCTGCCCAAGGGCGCGATCGCCGCCCAATTACGCCCGCTCGACCCGCTGCGTTGGGAATTGGCGCTCACCTCGCCCGTTTACCAGCACGCAGTGCTCTTCCACTTCCGCCAGCTCCGCTACCGGGCCGACGACAATTTCTTCGACCTCTTCCCCGGGGAAACCCGCACGGTGACGGTGCGGACGGAGCGGCCGCTCTCCGTGGCGGAGCTGCGCGGAAGGCTGGAAACCCGTTCCCTGGTCGACAGTTATTGAGAGGCAGATCGTTCCGCTCCCGTTCCCACGGCGTGGCCCCTGGCGCTAGGTGCTAGGCGGCGCGGGTGGCGACTTCGCCGAGGGCGTCCTCGCCGATGACGCGGTCGATATCAAGGAGGGTCTTCACCCCCTCCTTGATCTTGGCCATGCCGAGGATGTAGGCCTCATGGACGGCGGCTCCGAACTCGGGCGGTTCCTCCAGGTCTCCCGAGTGGATGTTGAGGACTTCCTCGACCTGGTCGACGACGAGGCCCATTTGCAGGGTGCCTCCGGCGCTTCCCAAGCGATGGGCCACCTGGACGACGACGATGCAGGTGCGTTCGTTGGTCTCGGCGGCGCTCATCCGGAAGCGCAGCCGCAGGTCGATGACCGGGATGATCTTGCCCCGCAGGTTGACGACGCCCCGCACGTAGGCCGGCATCTGCGGCACGGCGGTGACTTCGATCATGCGGATGATTTCCCGGATTTTCTTCACGGCGATGCCGTAGGATTCGTTGCCCAGGGCGAAGGTGAGGTATTTACCGGCCAGTTGCCCGGCTCCCACGAGCCTGCTTCCGTTTTCCTCCAAGAGTGCGCTCATCGGCTCTATTGGCTTAGAGGTTGACGAAGCTGTCGCTTTCCTTGAGCCGGTTGCGCTGGGTTCCGGTGGCGGTTCCGCGGCTGTTGCCGTCGATGCGCTTGGCGGCCAGGGCGAGGTTCTTTTTCGCTCCGGTTGCGTGGGTCTGTCTCGGCAAGGGGATATGGCGATCAGCGGTTTCCTTCCCCGCAACTTTATTGCCATGCACCAGTTGCAGAAGGGCTCCGACGGCGTGCTTCAACTCGACCGATTGGGCGTTGAGTTCTTCAGCCGCGCTCGCCGTCTCTTCGGCTCCCGCCGCGTTCGACTGGGTCACCTGGTCCATTTGGCTCACCGCCGTGGTGATCTGTTCCAGGCCGGAAGTCTGCTCTTTCGAAGCCGTCGCGATGGTCGAGACCAGGGAATCGGCCTCTTTCACTTTCTCCACGATCTGGACCAAACTTTCCCGCACCGTCTTCGATTTCACGGCGATTTCCTGAAGCCGGAGGGTGACTCTGCCATTGACCTCGACGCCCCGGGTGCTCTGGGCGACGCTGGCCTCGATCATGCGGGCCGTTTCCTTGGCGGCCTGGGCGCTGCGCTGGGCGAGGCTGCGCACTTCCTCGGCGACGACGGCGAAGCCCATGCCGGCCTCTCCGGCCCGGGCGGCTTCGACGGCGGCGTTGAGGGCGAGAATGTTGGTCTGGAAGGCGATCTCGTCGATGGTCTTGATGATTTTGGAGACGTCGTCGCTCGATTTTTTGATGTCACGAATGGAATCAGCCATTTCGGTGCTGGCCTCGGTGATGGCATCCATGGCTTCCTGCATTTCCCCGGTGCGGGTGGCACCCGTCTCGGCGGCGAAACGGGCTTGACCGGATAAGGTTTGGGCCGATTGGGCGCTCTCGGAGTTGCGCTTGGTCATGCTGTCGATTTCCTCCAGCGAGGCGCTGGTTTCCTCCAAGGACGCCGCCTGTTCGCTCGCCCCTTCGGCCAGGGACTGGCTGGAGCTCGAAACCTGGCCTGCCGCAGCGGAGATCTGGGCCGCTCCTTCCGCCAAAGTGTCGGCAACCGAGGTCAGGGCATGATTCGTCGAGCGGATGATGATCAAGGCAATGACGGACGAAAGGACGATGCCGACGATCAACGAGGTGATCTGGGTGAAGAGCGTTTCGTTGGAAGCCGTCGAAATCTCGTGCAGCGCGGTGACGATCTGGTCCCGGCGAAGATGGCGCATTTGGTCGATCAATTTCATATTCGCCTCGTATTCCGGCTGGAGATCGCTCTTGATCAGGGCGAGGGCTTCCGCCTTGTTGCCGCCGGCGTTCGCATCCATCACCCGGCTCCGCGTCGCGCTGAAAGCCTCCCGGAGCTTGAGCAGAGACTCATAATCCTCCCGCCCGTCCATCGAAATAATGGTGCCCTCGTAATTCTTCAAATCTTCCGCCATGGCATCGGCATTGTCCTTGGCCTGCTCGACCAGGCCCTGGGTCTCCGTGGGATCGGTGCTGTTCACGGCCCTCAGGGTAAGGATGTAGTTCGCTTCCGTCAGGACGACGACGTTGTTCACGAAATTCAATCCGGGAAGAACCTGCGCCTCGGTGGTTTTTGAGTGGCCCGCAATACCTCTGGCCTGGATGGTTCCAACTATCGCGACAATAGCCAATACCGTGATGAGAGAGATGAATCCGAAAAGAATCTTTGCCCCGATCGTCCAATTTTTCATTCAATTTTCTCCAATTAATCCGTTTTTAACGCGGTTGATTTGATTTCCTTTTTACAATCAGGCCGCCAATGGAACCCCAGTTGAATCTGACGCCCCCATTAAAGACCCTATTGATTCTAATATAAAGTACCCTATAAAAGGGTACACTTATTTTGACTAGTCCTAAATGGAGTGTAATATTACCTATAGTTATATGAGGGCATTCGTTTGAGCCAGGAGCCATATCGCTTTCAGAAGAGTCTCTTCAGCGAGGCGAACGAGGAGCTCGTCCATCGGCTGCGGCAGGCGCGCAAGGATGCCGGATTGAGCCAGATCGAGGCGGCGAAGCGGCTCGGTTGCCGCCAGACCTTCATCTCGAAGATGGAATGCGGCGGGCGCCGCATCGACGTCGCCGAGCTTTTGCTGCTGCTCCGCGTCTATGGGGTCGAACCCGGTGATTTTCTGAAGAAGCTGCTGTCCAAGACCGGGTAACGTTGATTTTTGCCGACTCAAGAGAACAGGCAACGGGCCTTGGCGAAATCGCCAAGTCGGCCCAGTGTGTAAGTTTGCAATGATGGCTAGCCATCATTTCGGCTGATTCTGCGCCAAACTTTTGCAGCGATCCTGCGCCATTCGCCGTAAGTATTTGATATTCTGAATCTAACCGGGGCTCGGGAGATGCCGAACTTTTGAGGGGAGGCTCTGCTTCATGGCGCAATTTCCATGAAGAGAATGGTTCACCACCTTATGGAACCGCTCTGAGTGCGCCACTCCTCTTCGGTCGTGACTGTCAGTGCGCTGGGACGAATGCCGTTTTCGATGGCTCTGGCTCTCGCCGCTTCCGCATTTCGAAGGAATTTATTTCTCCGCTCCTGGCGCCGCTCTGCCCGAAGCGCCTCCCTCTTATTCCTTCCATGAGCATCTTTAGGAGTGCGCACCCGCAGTGAAATTCCCGCCGCCTTTCGTTCAGCAACCCGCTGCCTGGCCTTCTGGCGTGCTCGATATGGAGAAAACCGCGCCAAGGCGGGAGTTAGGGGGTGGAGGTGAGTCGTTTGCCGGCTTCTATTAAGCCGTTCCTCCCCTCGCCGCAATACCGAGGCAACCCAGATTTGTTCGTTTCCCGCAAATCGGTACGCCGCCACAAAATCCAGAACCTCGGACTGCGGCAAAAATGGATATTCTCGTCTCATCGCAGCGACATCCCGGTAATCGGCGGTTTGAATGGGGACTATCTCGATCCCACATCCCATCAGTTTGAGGAGATTGGTCCGTCCCTGATGCATATCATAAGGACCGATATTCGTCGCCTGATGGACCACTTGGATGCCGCGGAGAAGTTCCTCCAAGACATTTAGGGTCGTAAAGGCCCGGAACTCTCTGCGGGCACATAGTCGCAGGATTTCCCGCGCAAAATCGCTGGTTCTCCCCTTCCCCAATGCCCACAGAAATACGGAACGGTCTAGGAAAAGGCACGCATTCCGCGGCGCATCGATCCACCGACTAAACTCGGACTGTATTTTTCTGAAGCGTTTAATAGATCAATTCCTCCAGCTTTTCGTCGGAAATCTTGATCGCTTCCACGCGCAGCCAGTCTTCGAGAAATTGGACGCCCTCCTGGTGGATATCCTCGTGACCCAACCACGCCCGCAGGGCAAAAAGAACCTCTATAGGAACTGAAGTGCTAAATTTGAGGGCGCACTCTTGGGCGCGGGCAAAGCCGGTCGCGGTCAGACAGGTCCCGATCGTCTCCTTTCCGCCGCGAGTTCTCGCCTTTCGGCGCGTCCATCTATCTTCAAGGCCGGCCTGGCTGAGGACCGTTGCCCTATAGTCGTCGGGTCTCGCTCGACCAAATAGCCTCTGGTGGTGCTGTTCGACGGCCTGATCAACGATCCAGCAGATCGATTGTTTGGCGTCGCGCTTGCGATCATCAATGCGCTTACGCATCGCTTCTGTGACCCGCAGGAGGATTTTTCGGCCGCCTTTCATCGCTTTTTCAGCAGATTTCTTATCTTCCTATCAAAATCTATCAATCTCTATCTCTTATAGAAGGCATACGGCGAATAAATATCTGACCGGGAATGAACACCGCTCAATTGAAGAGTTTCTCCTCCCTTAGCCAGCAAAAGAAGGAGGAATTTCTCTTCGACCTTATGGAAGAGATGGATGCCGATCCCAGGCTGGGGGCTCGGGAAATGGCCCGTCGGGTGAATGCAGAAATGGCCCGCAATTTCATCACTCATCATACGATTCTACGTTATCGCGCCGAATGGCTTAAAAATCCCTCGATGGCTGCGTTTAGGGATGGTCGAAAGGGGAAAAAGGGGAAAGCGAAGGAGCCCAGCCCAGGACTCAAAGTGGCATACACCTTTTTACGAGGAATGCTTCACGAGTGTTCCAGTGATGGGCGACGGTTCTGGCTCTCTGCCGCGGTCGAGGACCTAAGGGTCAAAGCACCTCTCCTTGGAATCTCCCCTAAGGACACGCCCAGCTATTTCCAGGCTTGGCGCTGGTTCAAAAGGGAGCCGCTTTTTCTGCGGGAGTCATTAGGCCGGACAGAAAAAGAGATTTTCGCCCGGTTTTCTTCCGCGACTCGACGCACCCAGAGCTATCCCAATAAGACGCACCGCATCGATACCATCGAGTTCACGTTCACCTGCCCGGAAACAAAGGAGAATTTGACCCTGCATAGCCATTTTCAGGTCGATGTGGCGTCGTTCTGCGTTCGCTACCCGTATTGGTCAATCGGAGAAATGGATCGACGAAAGATCGTACATGCCTTGAAGCTCGGCTTTCTTCGCGCACCTCAGGTCGGTTTTTCAGATAATTGCATCCCCTCCCTAATCACTTTTGACTGCGCATCATATCAGAAGAAGTCGTTCAGTTTGTCCGTGATCCGACGAGACCTGATGGCCCGCGAAGGACAACACTGCATGATTAAGTTCAATCCGCCAAAATGCCCGGAGGCCAACGGATCGGTCGAACGATTCAACAAGGAGTTTCGAAATCGATTCGTTCCCAAGTTCCAGGCGGCCATGAGATACGCCATGGAAAAAGTGGAAGGTCTCACCCGAAAAGAGTGCTTGGACCGATTTGAGCGATCTCTCATTCAATTCGTAAGGGATCACAACTTCGGTCGCAGCCGACGCAAAACAAAGACCCGCATCGAGGAGTACCTGTCCGAGGCTCCGCCGAAATCGTGTGAGATCACACCCGAGGAGATTGACCAAAAAATTCTCTTCTACGACGAGAATCGAAAGCTTGGCGAATTTGGAATCGACTACGACGGTTTCAACTACGATTGCGATGGCCTACAACTTCACATCGGCAAGCAATTCACTGTCGGCGTCTATCCCGAGGGAAATTCTCCTTATTTATCAATTTATGAGGGAAATCAGGACGATCTGCGCTTTGTGGCAAAGCTGCTCCGAACCGACCTTCATCCAGAGATCAAAGCGAAGAAGCTCGCGGCGTATAATAAAACTAGAGCCACCCTTCTCGAAGGTAATAAGGAAGCAGCCGAAATATACAATAAGGCCGCGCTAGAGCGTGTCATGTACTTTTGCCTGTGAGGATGGCAAGAGGGAGGGATGCGGAAAGCGTATCCGAGTGACGTAAGCGATGAGGAATGGGCATTTAG
>OULJ01000013.1_pt1 | contig 8098 bp, 4 predicted proteins | sample 1690701 | NCBI WGS metagenome assembly OULJ01 (sample SAMEA3914788, study PRJEB12502) | metagenome | biome: forest; material: soil | place: Canada | collected 2011-07-03 | depth 0.1 m | reverse complement strand
ACCGCTTCAAGCGAGGCTTTCATTTATATCGCTCAAGCTCGCCAACTCCTGGCTTCCCTTGCTAAATCAAGCCTCCAACCGACTTTTTAGACGGGCTCTAAGATCGGCTTCTGTTAACTCAAAGCTTTTAGGAGTGTGCGATCCTTTTAAACGATTACAAAAGTGACATGCTGCTACCTTATTCGCAATCCCCACGGCCCCCTTTAGGAGCTTAGGAATAAGGTGGTCAATTGTGGCATAGCGAAATGCTCGGTAATCCTCAATAAGGCTCGTGCGGCAGTAGACGCAACGGTATTTATCCTTATAAAAAATCCAGTGCTCGTGAATGACTCCTTGAGGGGAAGAACGTCGATTGCTCATTGGGTGGGTTTATTCTGATTTTCCGAAAAGTTGCGTTGCCTCATCATGCTGCCAGCCTACGCTGGGAAGGGGATTGTAATTTGCAAATTTCGGCGCCGCAAACGAGAAACAATAATCAGTCTCGCGTTTGGTATGATTCGTCTTTCCTGTCCGATCAGTAACGTTTCTCGTCTGTTTTGGCGGATGTAAAACTCGTTTTAAGCCAAGAGCTAACATCTTTGTTATTGCGTTTATTATTCATCCGTATAACGGTACGGATGTGACAGCATCCGAGAAAATCATCCATCTCCGGCGGCTCCTCGAGGAGAAGCATGGCGCCGCGGTGGTCCTCGGTTCGGCTGGCCTGGAAACGGGCTTAGATGTCCTCGATAAGCTCGATCTCCCCAACGAGAGCCTGACCGAGATCGTTTCCGATCCTCGCCATCCCGGCGGCGCCCTGCTTCTGGCCTCCCTGATCAAAGTGGCTGAAACCCGGCACCGCATCGCCCTGATCGACGCCCGGAACGCCTTCGATCCTACCACGGTCCCACCCGGCATCCGTCTGCTATGGGTCCGCTGTGTCGACGCAGTTCAGGCCGTCAAAGCCGCCGACCTGATCGGCCGGGACGGCAATATCTCCCTGGCGATCATCCTCCTGACCCTGAATTCGCCCGCTGAACTGAGACGGATCCATGCAAACACCTGGCATCGGCTCCAGATGCTCGCCGAAAAGAGCGGAACGGCCCTCCTGGCGTTCACCCCCTCTGCCCAGATTGGCAATGCCAAGGTCCGGCTTTCTGTTTCCGGTCATTTCCCTCTCGGCGCCGTCGAAGTCTTCCGGGACGAACTGGATTCCCAGATTTCCCTTAAGATGGAGCGCCGCCGCATTTCAACCGGAGGAGGCGATGATGTTCTACGCCGCGCTGTTGGCGCCTGAATTTCGGCTGCAAGCCGTCCTCCGTCACTCCCCGGAGTTGCAGGGGGAACCCTTCGCCCTGGTCGACTCGACCGGAACGAAACCGCTCGTGCTCGAGACGAGAGCTCCCCATGTCGAACCGGGCATGACCGTCACCCAGGCGACCGCCCGCTGCCCCGGCCTCCAGCTGAAGGCCCCCAACCCTGGCCAGGAGTCCTCCGCCCAGGAGATCCTCCTCCAGATCGCCCAATGCCTATCCCCGTTCGTCGAATCGACCGTCCCCGGCGTCGTCACCGTCGAATTGCCGATGGAAAAGCGATTCACAGAGGAGGATTTCCGCCTCCGGGTGATCGACCCCCTGAAGAGTCTCGGACTTGAAGTGCAGATCGGCGTCGCCTCGAACGCGGACCTCGCCCTGCTTGCCGCCCGCCATGCCGACCCGGTCCAGATTGTGAAGGATTGCCGCGCTTTTCTGAGGCCCTTGCCCATCGCGGCACTTGATCCTTCCCCGGAGCTTCATGCCGTCCTGGAAGGCTGGGGCATCCGCACGGTCGGCGCCCTGACGGCCCTTCCCATGGCCGATGTCTGCCAGCGCCTGGGGATTGATGCCGTCGAATTATGGGAGAAGGCGAGGGGAGGGAAGTCGCGCCCCCTGCGGACGGAAAAGCCGCGGGAGGCCTTCGAGGAGAAGACGGAGCTCGAATTCGGCGTCGAGACCCTGGAACCGCTCCTTTTTCTGATTCGCCGCTTCCTCGACCAGCTATCCCGCCGGCTGGAGCAGGTCTATCTCGTGGCGGCACGCCTACGGCTCGTCCTTCGATTCGACGATGGAAAGACGTACGAGAAAGCCTTCGCGATCCCCTCCCCTACCCGAAACACCGATCTCCTTTTTCGGATGCTGCATACGCACCTGGAGAATTTCACCGCCGAAGCTCCGATCGTCAGCCTGTCGATCGAGGTCATTCCCACCCGCCCTGTCGCCGAGCAGTTTGGCCTTTTGGAAAAGGGCCTCAAAGATCCTCACCAGTTTGCCGAGACGCTGGCGCGGTTGCAGGCCCTGGTCGGCGAGGACCGGGTCGGTGTCCCCCGCATCGAGGATTCCCATCGGCCTGACGCCGTCTTCGTCGATCCCTATGTCGATCGGACGAGTCCGCCCCTGGCCCATCCCCTCGTTGGCTTGCCTCTCTTTTGGTTTCGCCCTTCGGTAACGGCCCAGGTGCAAACCGATGCCGGGCGGCCGGTCTACGTTCGATCTGAGCGGGTGAATGCCCCGGTCGACGAGGCCCTCGGGCCATGGAAGCTGCGGGGGCATTGGTGGAGCCCCTTGAGCTGGAGCCGGGAAGAGTGGGCCATTGCGACCCAAGAGGGTTTTTATCGGCTGGCGCGGATCGGAAACCAATGGGTAATCGAAGGGATTTACGGATGACTCAATGCCCTACGTCGAACTTCATGCCAGGAGTGCCTTCTCCTTCCTCCGGGGAGGCTCCCTGCCCGAGCACCTCGCCGAGCGCGCCGCTGCCGTCGGCCTCTCAGCCCTGGCAATATGCGATCGCAATGGCGTCTACGGAGCGCCTCGCCTCTTCTCGAAACGAAAGGAGCTGGGAATCCGCCCGCTGGTCGGTGCGGAGCTCAGCATGGAAGACGGCTCAGTCATTCCCGTCCTGGTCGAGTCGAGGCAAGGCTACCAAAATCTCTGCCGCCTTCTTACTCAAGCTCAGCTCCGCTCCCCAAAGGGAGAGAGTCGAGTAACCTGGAAGGAGCTTCCCGAGTTTGTCGAAGGGCTGATTGCTCTGACCGGCGATGAGGAAGGCCCCCTCCGCCGACACCTAGCCCAGAACGACCGGAAAGGCACTCAGGAGGCTGCGGAGCGTCTCATAGGGGCCTTCGGCCATCGGAACGTCTACGTCGAGCTCCAGCGTCAATTCCGCCGTGGGGAAAAGCCCCTGATCCGGGCGCTCTGCGATTTGGCCGAAGCCAATGGCCTCCCCATCGTGGCGACGAACGGCGTCCTCTATGCCTCGAAGCCCCATAGCGAGGTCCTCGACGTCTTCACCTGTATCCGGGAACACACCCACCTCGAAGCTGCGGGGCGGCTCCTCTCCTTCAACGAGGAACGGCATCTCAAAGGACCGAAGGAGATGTCCCAGCTCTTTGCCGACCTACCCGAAGCTATTACCAATACCGAGCGGATCACTGACCGGCTCGATTTTACCCTGGAGAACCTTGGCTATCACTTTCCCGAATTCCCAGTGCCTGACGGTGACTCTATGGACACGTTTCTCCGTGAAAGGGTGCTGTTCGGTGCCCAACATCGGTACGGCTCGATCTCCGGCCCCGTAAAAGCCCAGCTTGATCGGGAACTCGACCTGATCGGCCGCCTTGGCTTTGCCGGGTATTTCCTGATTGTTTGGGACATCGTCAATTTTGCCAGGGAGCAGGGCATCCTTTGCCAGGGTCGGGGATCGGCGGCGAACTCGGCGGTCTGCTATGCCCTCGGCATCACGGCGGTCGATCCAATCGGAAGCAAGCTCCTCTTCGAGAGGTTCCTCTCCGAGGGCCGAACCGCGTGGCCCGACATCGATCTCGACTTCCCCTCCGGCGACCGGCGCGAGGCGGTCATCCAGGAAGTGTTCCGCCGCTATGGGAAGCATGGCGCAGCAATGACGGCAAACGTCATCACTTACCGGGGCAGGAGTGCCATGCGGGAAATCGGCAAGGCGCTGAACTTCCCGGAGGACATCCTCAAGCGGTTCTCGGACCTCTTCGCCTCCGGGGATTTTAAACATACGATTGAGCTCGAGGATCAGATTATCGGCTCTGGTATTCCGAGGCAGCACCCCCAGTTTGCTGCCGTAACCCGCCTCTATCAGAAGATCTACGGCCTACCCCGTCACTTAGGCCAGCATTCGGGCGGCATGATCATTTGCCAGGGGCGTCTCGATAACGTCGTTCCGCTGGAAAACGCTTCGATGCCGGGGCGGGTCGTTGCCCAATGGGACAAGGAGGATTGCGAGGAGCTCGGCATCATCAAGGTAGATCTTCTGGGCCTGGGGATGATGGCGGTGATGCAGGACGCGATCACCCTGACCCACCAGCGAGGGCGTGGCGTCGATCTCGCCAAAATTCCCAAAGACGATCCAGAGACATACCGACTCATGCAGCGGGCGGACACTATCGGGGTTTTTCAGATCGAGAGCCGGGCACAGATGGCGACGCTGCCCCGAATGCGGCCGGAGGATTTCTACCACCTCGTCATTGAGGTCGGGATCGTCCGCCCCGGCCCAATTGTCGGCAATCTGAAGCACCCCTACTTGGCTCGGCGCAATGAGGAGCAGGCGATCGACTACATCCATCCCCTCCTAAAGGATACCCTGGAGCGCACCCTTGGCATCCCCCTGTTCCAGGAGCAGCTTCTCCAAATCGCGATCGTACTAGCCGGGTTCGACTCGGCAGAGGTCGAGCAACTGCGGCGCGCGGTCGGGTTTCACCGCAGCGACGAGCGGTTAAAGAAGGTTTTGGTGAAACTGGAGGGCCGGATGATCGAGCGAGGAATCGAGAAACAGGTTCGGGATCGGGTGATGGAAGCGGCGGGCAGCTTCGCTCTCTATGGCTTCCCGGAGAGCCATGCCATCTCGTTCGCCCTTATCGCCTATGCCTCATGCTGGCTCAAGGTCCACCGAGCCCCTGAGTTTTATACGGCCTTGCTCAACAATCAGCCGATGGGCTTTTACAGCCGCGGCACTCTCATTCAGGACGGCAAGAAACGGGGCGTGCAATTCCGGCCGGTCTGCATCCTGCGCTCCGGCTGGGAATGTCAGATCGAAGAGGATGCTTCGATCCGCCTTGGATTCAATCAGGTTGCGGGACTGAATATCTCGAAGGGGGCCGCAATCGTCGAGGAGAGGGCCAAGAGATCCTTTTCCTCCCTGGCAGACCTTCTCCATCGGGTTCCATTGAACAAGGCCGAGCGGCGCGTCCTGGCGAAGATCGGGGCACTGAATGGTCTTTCCGAGCATCGTCGGACGGCGTTGTGGAACGTAGAGGGGGTTTTGCATGAGGATGACCTCTTCTCAGGGATGGAGGGGGCGGCGGCCCCCTTGGTGCCCATGGCCCCGGTCGAGCGGCTGCGGGCCGATTACGAGGGGACGGGGGTGACGACGGGCCCGCATTCCATGACGCTGATCCGAATCAATATGCCTCACATCACCAGAGCGCAAGACCTATGGAAGGGGCGGAACGGCCAGGATGTGACGATCGCCGGGATGGTGATTTGTCGTCAGCGGCCCGGCACCGCCAAGGGGCATGTCTTTATCTCTCTGGAAGACGAAACAGGAATCTCGAACGCCATCGTGCGGTCAGAGACCTTCGAGCGGCTACGGCTCGTCATCACTCATGAGCCATTCCTGGAGATTGAGGGGACGCTTCAGCTATTGGAGGGAACGGCCTCGATTTTGACCAAAGAAGTCAGAGGCTTCAGCTCGCCGATTGAGGTGGGGGTGCAGAGCTACGACTTTCATTGATCGGCACGTTTTTCAGAATGCTATTGGCTGGCGTAAAGATTGGCACATGCCCCAAATCTGCCCGGTCAAAATAGTCCGCTCGAAGTTCGAGCTCATTTCGAAAGCCCCAACTTTCGGGCCTTGGGTTGGGCCGATGGGTCGTTGCCCATTTATCAAATTCCTCCAAATGCTTTGCGGCTGCCAATCTGGTATCAAGCGCCATAAACGCCAGCAGAAATGAGCAGTAACGAATCGATATTGGCCGCAAGCATGTCGCTCGGACGGCATGCTCCCAATCTCAGCATCCTGCGTTGCAGCAACGTCCGGTGTGGCCTTGGGAAACGATGGACCAAGGTTTTGGTCGCGGGATGAAATGCCGTCTCGAGTGAGGCGGTTCGAGCTTCAATTCGAATTGGGCGAAAGCGAGATTAAAAACGATCGGGTCCGCTGGGCTGAATCGGAGTTTGGAAAGAGCTGCGCGAGTTGCTGGAAGGTAGCCAGGGCTTCGCTCCTTTTGCCCGCCGAAACATACAGCTTGCCGAGCAATTCCAATCCGAGGGCCAAATGACTGTCGCTGTCGGCCTTACTGACGAATTCGGCAAGATTCTTGATGGCGGCGTCCGGCTGTTCGGCTTTGGCATAGCTGACACCTAGCAGGTAGTAGACGTCGGGGGCAGGGGAGGGATCGCTCTTGAGCAGGCTTTCCCCGATCGCAATTGCATCCTTGGGTCGGCTTCTTTCGGAGCAGACGCGCAATTTGGCCATTTGAACCTCTTTTGACCAACCTGCATCAGTGGGAGTCCCTGCAGCGGAATCGAGCAGGCGGAGAAGGAAGTCAGTGTTTGCTTGGCTCGAAACCAAATTAACGAGATCCACCTTCTCTTTGGCTGGCACCAAAAGGAGGCTGCTTTCGTATGCGTTGAGGGTCGGGGCGAGGATCGACTGGGTAGATGTGTCTCCGGCGCTAGCGGCGATTTTGACAACCTCCACCAGCCGTTGTCCAAAATTGGCGGAAAGCTCAGGGGCAGGGGATGGAAGGCTTTTTTGAAAAGCTTCCATTTGGTCGGGAGGCAACTGCGTTGCCCATAACAAGGCCAATGCTTCCGAAGAGCCGCGGATAGTGGGAGGAGCAGAACGGCATATTTCAGTGATGACGCCCCCGAGTTGAGCGGATATCTGGGCGTATAGGTCCTTGAATAGGAGTTGGTCCAGAATCTGTTCGTGGGTAACGGCTGCCGTTTTGCTACCCATGAGAAGGCCGTAGAGACCCTTGTCGCCAACGAAAGCAACAACTTGCTTTCCGATCAGGCTGTGGACCGCAGCGGCGTCGGAGGATGAAGCGTTTAAATCTCGGACGCCAGCGCAGAGAGCATCGGCGGAGATCAAAAGCAGTTCCAGTTTTTGCTGATACGGAAATTGTCCGGATTCGTCGGAGAGGGGATAATCTCTAATTTGATGGTTTGCGGTTTCCAGAATCTGAAATGACGCCGCAAAATTGGAGGCCTTTTCGAGTTTTAGGGTATCCACGATGACCGCTGCCCGGCGTTCGAAGGGGTTTTTGGTGGCGTCGGTGCCACTCAAGGCGTCGTAGGAGCCTCCCCAAAGAGATTCCGCCTCATCGTTTTTTTTCGACAGAAAGGCAAAGCTGGCCATCTCGAAGAGGCAATAGCTCTTTAACAAGGCAGGATCGTCTTCGCGTAGGACGAGAGAAGAGAGGGTCCCAGACGCTGAAGCGGGGACCAGTGCCTGAAACGCATCCAACCCTTCGACGGCTTCCTGCGCTTCGCGCAGCGCCTTGGCATAATCTCCGCTGGAGAAAGTCTGCGATGCCTTATCGATGGTGGGTGGGGGAGGCGTTTGGCTCCAGGCGCCGGAGTAGCCGATGAAGCCTGCCAGCATAATGACGAGCGGAGTCAGGAAGCTCGTCCCTGAGCGAATTAATGTCGGCTTACCAGGCATAGATTCCATCCAATCGTGTTCCCTTGAGACTCTTAAAACCCTTCGTGGGGGATATCAGAACGGTAAACCTTACCCAGTCGTCGGAATCGCCCAATGAAATAGAATTCGAATCCGCATCGTGAAAATGGGGATTGTCGGTGGTGGCTATCCGAAGGCTGCGGTCTTTCGGAACGCTCAGGGAAAACCTACCTTGGGAAGGGGGAAGCCATCCATCCAATCGGATGTCTTGTCCGGGCATTTCCGAGTCAATCAAAGCTGCCAGTTTGTTTTTGGCTACCCGTTTTAATTCCACCTTGTCTCCATCCAGGCGGCTCCTGATGGCAACCCGTAGGAAATCATCATCGGGACTATCGTAGGACGAAATAGCCAAAGCCCATGGCGCATT
>OULJ01000003.1_pt1 | contig 8254 bp, 4 predicted proteins | sample 1690701 | NCBI WGS metagenome assembly OULJ01 (sample SAMEA3914788, study PRJEB12502) | metagenome | biome: forest; material: soil | place: Canada | collected 2011-07-03 | depth 0.1 m | reverse complement strand
GCGCTGCCGGTTGCGGAGGCGGGGGATTCCTTGATCGTCCAGACGCGGATCGCCGCCGGCCGCGGGAGCGCTTGGGAGACCTGGATGGAGCTGGGGCAGCCGCAGGATCTTTCCCCTGAGGAAATGCGCCTGCTGCGCAGCCATGCCCAGCCCGAATATCGCCTCTTTTCCTACCCTGGCGCCAGCGGGTCGGTGCTCCGGGATTTCGCCCTGCTCCCGGGAGAAGTCGTTCTTTTCGAATTCCGCCCTCAGGGAAAGCCGCCTCTTCCCAAGGCGCCTCTCCGCCAGCAACTGGCCCAGTGGGAACAGCAGATGAGCGCCGCCTCCAAGACCTGAATGAAGGCGCCGCCGTGCAGCTGATCGACTGGTTCTTCGTCGCCCTGCCGGTGGTGGTGGTGGCGGTGGTCACGCTGCGGGCCCGGCGCCATCTCAAAAGCGTCGCCGACTTCATGGCGGGCGGGCGGCTGGCGGGCCGCTATCTGCTTTCCACGGCGCGGAGCGAAATGGGGGCGGGAGCGATCGCCTATGTCGCCATGTTCGAGTGGTTCGGGAACGGAGGCTTCTCGATCACCTGGTGGAATCAGCTGGCCGCGCCGGTGGCGTTGATTTTATCGATCAGCGGCTTCGTCGTTTACCGCTATCGCCAGACCCGCGCCCTGACCTTGGCCCAGTTCTTTGAAATGCGCTATAGCCGGGGCTTTCGCTTTTTCACCGGCCTGCTGGCATTCACCGCCGGGCTGCTGAATTTCGGGGTCATTCCCGTCATCGGCGGCAAATTCATGGTCTACTTCCTCGGCCTGCCGACCCACCTCCCTCTTCTCGGCCTCGAAGTGCCCACCTACCTGCTGTTGATGGCCTGCTTCCTGACGGCGACGACCTGGATCACCATCACCGGCGGCCAGATCACCGTCATGGTCGCCGATTGCATCCAGGGGATGTTTTCCCAGATTTTCTATGTGATCATCGGCGTGGCCCTGATCCTGGCCTTCCATTGGCATGCGACCCGCGGCATGCTTCTGGCCCATCCTCCGGGCCATTCGCTGGTCAATCCCTTCGATTCGTTCGGCGTCAAGGACTTCAATATCTGGTACGTTCTCATGGGCCTGTGGGCGCGCGCCTACACCGTGATGGCCTGGCAAAACAACCAGGGCTTCAACTCGGCGGCGGCCACGGCACATGAATCGCGAATGGGCTACATCCTGGGCAGCTGGCGCGGCTTCGCCTTGGGAACCACCATGCTCCTGCTGGCGGTTTCCGCCATGACCTATGTCAACAGCCCGGACGGGGGCCTCAAGATCCGCTCCCTTCTTGCCGTGATCGCCGACCCCCAGACCGCCGAGCAGATGCGCCTTCCCCTGGGGCTGGCCCAGGTCCTTTCGGTCGGCATCAAGGGCCTCTTCGTCTCGGTGATTCTCATGGGCATCTTCGGCGGGGACGGCCAGCAGCTTCACTCCTGGGGCAGCATCTTCGCGCAGGATGTCGTCCTGCCGCTCTGCCGGAATTCCTTGAGCACGCGGGCCCATATCATCCTTCTCCGGCTTTCCATCATCGGGGTCGCCCTCTTCGCCTTCTGTTTCGGAGCCCTCTTCACCCAGACGGAATACCTGCCGATGTGGTTCAACGTCACCATGGCCATCTATGTGGGCGGAGCGGGGGCCTGCATCATCGGCGGTCTCTATTGGAGCCGGGGCACCACCGCGGGCGCATGGACCGGATTGCTGACCGGCTCGCTTCTCTCCACCGGCGGCATTTTCCTGCGCCAGCCGGCGGCGGCGACGCTTTTCCAGGATCTGGCCGCCAGGTTCGATCTGACCGCCCCTTGGGTTCAGAAAATCGAGGGGCATCTCGGCGGTGATTTTCCCCTCAACGGGATGACGATCTCCTTTTACGCCTCCCTCGCCGCAGTAGGCGCCTACATCGTGATTTCCCTGCTCACCTGCCGCCAGCCCCACGACATGGACCGGCTGCTTCATCGCGGAAAGTTCGCGGTCGAAGCCGAGGCTCCCGGCGAGCCGATCGCCACCCGGCCGGTTCGCGGCCGCTTTCATCTTTATAGCATCGTCGGCATCGACGAGCATTTCACCGTTGGCGATTGCTGGGCCACCCTCGGGATCTTCTTCTGGAGCCTCTTCTGGTTCGCCGTCTTCGTGATCGGCACGATCTGGTATCTGATTCGTCCGTGGCCCGACCGCGTCTGGGCCGATTACTGGCTGGTCACCAGCATCTATCTGCCTTTGCTGGTTTCCCTGGTCACCACCGTCTGGTTCACCATCGGCTGTTGGAATGATTTGTTCCTTTTTTTCCGGCGTCTGCGGGGAGAAAGAGCAGACGACCGGGACGACGGCACGCTAGCCGCCGATAAGGCGATCCACTGATCTCAAAAGATGGAAGCGGCCTCGGCGGCGGGAACGAACTGCTGGTGGATATCGTAGGAACGCGGCTCGAGCCCCGCGAAGCGATCCTTGATCTGCTGGAGCAACGCCTCCGCGATCTCCTTCTCGTGGGTGACGATCCAGTCGGCCGCGAGCGGACAGAGAAACTCGTCCCTCTCGTTCTTGTGCAGCACCAGCTTCAAGTCTTCGGGAACCCGCACCCGCTTTTCGAGCAAGGCGAGCACCGCTCCCCGGCAGACGTTCTCCGGATAGATAAAGAGGCCGTCCGGACGCTCGGCCAGGGACCAGAGCTTGTGGATTTCCTGATATCCATAGCGCTCCTGGAAGTCCTGGTAGAGAACCGGCACGCGCAGCCACGACTTGCGGGTCTTCAAGCCGAATTTATCGAGAGAGGCGCGGAAAGCCGCGGGAAGGTTTTCATCCGGATTGTCCTTCCCCGAAGGCCGCGCATCGGGATGGATCAGCCCGACGGTCCGGCATCCCGCCCGTTGGAAGGCCTCCAGGGCCATATTGATGATCTCCAGATAGTCGACGTGGATCCGGCTCTGTGCGGAACGCATCCCGCTGAAGATGGAGGTGGGCAGCGGCATCAGGTTGATCCACGACATGCCATGATTGACCAGGGGGACGATCAATCCCTGGATCGCTCCGGACTGGACACTCTCGGCCAGTTCCAGCAGGGGTTCCCTCTGCCGCTCGCGCGGACGGCAATCGATGAAGACGCGGGCCGCGATCCGCTCCCTCTGGAGGAGCGCGAGCAATTGGGAATGGACCGACCGGTAGAAGGCCCGTTCGCGCTTCACCAGGATCTCATCCCCATAATAGATGCCGACGCTGGTCAGCCCCTTTTCCTTCTTGCGCACGAAGGTGCCCACCCGCGGCTTGCGTTCCAGCAGGCCCTCCTGGGCCAACGCCGTCAACGCCGTGTGGACCGTGAAATAATTGGTGCGCCATTGCGCCGCCAGGTCGTGCATCCGGGGGAGCTTGGCTCCGGCCGGAAGGTCGCCGCTGTAGATGAGCGTGCGCAGGTGATTGGTGATCTGGCGATGAAGCGCCTGCCCGAGCTGTACCTTGAGTTCGGGGATGGCTGCGGGTTTCACGGGAGACATTATGGGAAAGCGGAATCCTCACCGCAAACAGAATCTTGGCTGCGTCCCGCGTACGGCTTCCGTTCTTTCAGCATAGGGCTTGCGATCCTCGTCCGAGCAAATTAGAATGATTTATATGTATGATTCATGCCCGTGGAAAGCTTTCCTTTCCAGGTCCTTTTCCGCAAGCATTCGGCGGAGCCTCTCGATCGGGCGGATCGGCGTCGCTTCCGCGCGGTAAAGCCTTCGTCCCGGCCCCTTCTTCACCACCCCCCAACCCCCTCCCATGAAAATCGAGCAAGTCGTCATCACCGGCCCCCAGCAAGTGGAACTCCAATCCCTGGAGCTCGACGAGAAGAACCTCGCAAGCAACCAGTTGCTCATCAAAACCGAATACAGCTTCATCAGCGCCGGCACCGAACTGGCGAATTACACCGCCGCCGACAAGGCCGTCTTCCAGCCGGGCAGTTGGTGCGCCTATCCCTGGAAATCGGGCTATGCCAACATCGGGATCGTTCTCGATGCCGGGGAGAAATACCGCTCCTTCATCGGGCAGCGGGTCTATACCAACGGCTGCCATGCCTCCGTCCACCGCTACACCCCCACCATCGATTATCAGCTGATGGCGCCGGTTCCCCAGGGCATTCCCCTGGAGGAGGCGGTGGCCGCGCGCATGGCCATGGTCGCCATCGCCGGTCTGGACGCCTCCGCGCCCTGCTACATCCGTTGGGTGGTCGTCATCGGGCTCGGCATGGTCGGCAACCTGGCGGCGCAGCTCTTTCGTCTCACCGGCGCCCAGGTCATCGGAGTCGATCCCAGCGCGGCGCGGCGCCGGGCGGCGCTCGCCTGCGGCATTCCCCACGTCGTCTCCGGAACCGAGGAGGAAGTCGTCGCGGAGGTCCGCCGCATCACCGGCGGGAAGATGGCGAATGTCTCCGTCGACGCCGTCGGCCATAGCGCCGTCGCCCTGCAGGCGCTCCGCCTCACCGCCGTGGCGGGCGAGGTCATCGTCCTGGGCACCCCGCGCGCCGAGGTGGCGGGAAATCTGACCGAAGTCTTTTCCGCCGCCCACCTCCAATGGATCACCGTCAAGGGAGCCCTGGAATGGAGCGTGCCGACCGAGGCGGCGCTCCCGCATCAATACAGCCAGCGCAAGAAACTCGAGGCCATCTTCGCCTGGATCGCCGATGGCCGCCTGAAATTGAAGCCCCTCATCACCCATATTCTGCCGCCGCAAGAGATCAAAGCCGCTTACGAAGGGCTCCTTCACAAAAAGGAGGAGTACGTCGGCGTCATCCTGAAATGGGCATAGGGCTATCGATAATCTGCTGATTCGGAATTTCTTTAAAAACATATAAATAATGCATATGGAAATTTTAATCGGTTTTTTACTATTTCATATATTGCTGGATACAAGCATGATATGAAACAATATCGGCTTCTAATCAGCCCGATAAAACCATTTGCTGATCATCGAAAAAAGTTAAAATAAGCGTTGACCATTCGAAATGGTTGAGAGCAACATATAAAAAATAGTAATGGTTGTTGCTGTTATCTGCCACTTATGAAGACTTCACGCCTTTCGATTTTCGCATCGCTTCATGTCGGGGATATTTCCCGCGCCCGGTCGATCGGATTTCTCGTGGCGGCCCATCTGCTTCTCGGCCAGGCCGCCTGGGCCGCCAATACCGAGCAGACCGTCAACACCAACGCCACCGATCTGACGGCCAGCGCCAGCTACACGCCGACAGGCGCGCCTACCACCACGAGCGACGTCACCTTCGGCACCTCCACCTATACGACGACGACGTTCACGGTCGGCTCGAGCCTCAGTATCGGCACCTTGGACGATCTCTCCTCCCAAGCACTGATTATCGACTCTCCGACGACGGCTGACACCTTGACGCTCAATGGCGGCAGCAATTCTGTTTCGGGAACGCCGGGTGATTTGATTTACGTCGCCAGTGGGGGTTCTTTGACCATTCAAAATACCCCTAAAACATTGGGAGTCGCCTTGGCCTCGTCCGGAAATTTCGATGTCATGGGCGCCCTTACCATCAATTCGATCCTCAGCGGCGCCGGTTTTACGATCACGGAAACCGGCTCCGGCATCTTGACGTTGGCAGGGGCCAATACCTTCAGTGGTGGCTTGACCATCGATAGCGGCACGGTCTCCGGTTCGGCGGCCGCTTCGCTGGGTACTGGGACGGTGATTTTGGGAAATAGCTCGGGAAGCAATTCGGCCACCTTGATCAACACAGGTTCAGGAATTACCCAGGCCAACGCCGTTACGGTCGCCTCAGGCTCCACGGGCACGCTCACCATTGAAGGATCGGGTAATTCCAACACCTTTTCCGGTGCGATCGCTCTGAACAATAACCTCACGGTCGACAATGTCACCTCGGGCAAGACCACTACCTTTTCCGGGGCGATCACCGAAGGTACCTCCGCGGTCACTCTCACCAAGGGAACCGGAGCCGGGACGGTGACCCTCTCAAATGGCATCGTCCTCGGTTCCGGCGGTCTGACGATTGATAATTCCGGGGCGACGACGCTTGCTGAAAGCGGAGTTATCAGCGGTACGGGAAGTCTGACCATTCAGAGCACTGGCACAGGTGGCGTTACCCTGAGCAAGGCGAATACATTTACCGGAGCGGTGGATCTGAACTCCGGATTATTGACGATCGGTAACACCACGGCTCTCGGGTCCAGCAGCAATCTTTTGACGATCGCAGGGGGAACGCTCGACGCCACGGGCAGTTTCACCGAGGCCAATGCCGTCAACGTCACGGGAAACTTCAATTATGGAGGAACCGGTGCGCTCACATTCACGGGAGCGTATTCCATGAACGTGAGCAATCTGACCATCTCCGATGCCACTTCTACGGATAGGGGATTGACCTTTGATGGGACAACGGGCAGCAGTTCGATCGGTGGCGGAACTTTTACCCTGCAAGCCACCTCGACCTTGGTGACCACCACCGAGATCGCGTTGGTTTCCTTGGGACTATCGACAGTCGACAACTCCTTCATCACCAATCTGACGGGTAACGAGACATTCAATCTCATCAACGGCTCGGGAGGAGTGCTGGCGGAACTCTTCATCGCAGGACTCAACGACGGGGGGAATGGATACGGCTTTACCAAAAATGGAAACGGAGAGTTGCTGGTCGGCTCAAATGGCAACGCGCTCAGCAGCTATTCAGGGCCGGTCATCCTCAATGCGGGTGGTTTGGTCATCGGCAGTCCTTCGGCGTTGGGGACGGGGATGGTCACCCTGAATGGAGGAGCTTTCGGAAGCGGCGATTCCTCCGGAGGCGGGGCGACCTTCACCAATGCGATCACTTTCACGGCAGGGGATACGATCGATGTGCTAAATGCAGGCAGTGCCGGGGAAACCTTCAGCGGTTCGATTTCCCTTGGAAATGCGGCATCGATCATCCTGTATGATCCCTATTCGGCCACCAACAAGGGTGGATTCAACATCAGTGGTGCCATGGAGATCGGAGGCACCAACGGCAATATCAATTTCTCCATCGCCAACCTCACTGTGGGAGGAGACATCACTCTTTCCGGGGTGATCAGCGACGGGGGAACCAATGATTCCGTGACCATTCTTTCCGAAACCGCCGGGGATTATGTTTCCATCAGCAATGCGGCTAATACCTTCGATGGAGGCCTGGTTCTGGATGGCGGCTCCCTGAAAATCACTCCCACGGCGACGGTGGTTGCCAATGTCATTACCCAGGGCGCGGCGGGAACGGGGACCTTGTTCCTGAATGGCGGCTCGATCGCCTTTTCGGCAAATGGCACATTGCCGAATCCGGTGGCGATCAATGGCACGGTGGAATTCGGAGGCAGTACCGCCAACGCATTGCCCAATGGATCCTATACGGACACCTATAGCGGCGCCACCACCATCGCCGGCGGCTCGGTCCTGACCTCTCCTACCGCCACCGGATACAACCAGATCATCTTTTCGAACACCGTCGCCCTGCTGGGCAACGCCTCCGTCCAGCCCGCGTTCGGCAGCTTCTTCGCGCTGAATAACGTCACCGGCACGGGAGGCCTCACGATCGGCAGCGGGACCAGCACCGGCACGGTCACCTTGACCGGCACGAACACCTACAGCGGCCCGACCGCCGTCAGCAGCGGCACCCTCTCGGTGACCGGCATCCTGACGAATAGCGCCGTCACCGTCGGCAACGGAGCCACCCTGCTCGGCACCGGCACCATCGATGCAATGACCACGGTCAGCGCCGGCGGCATTTTGGTGGCGGGAGACGGGGTCTATGCCACCGCCTCCCTGACCCTGGCGGGCGGAGTCAATACCTCGGCCTCCTCCTCGGTCATCCAGTTCGTCATCGGCGGAGCCAACATTTCCAACCTCGCCCTTTCCAGCAGTTCCAGCAATACGTTCGGAAGCAATCAGATCATCGATTTCGCCAATATCGCCACAGGCACCTACGATAACCTGATCACCGGCCTGGCCTCCGACCCGGGAACCGAGGGGAGCTGGGTCTTGGATGGAAACGATCCCACCGATGCCGGTTTTTCGGCGAATTTCTTCTACAGCAACGGGGCGATCGACGTCACGATCGGTACCAGTGCGGTTCCCGAGCCCGCCGATTGGCTGCTGTTGAGCCTGGGACTTCTCTCCCTGGGGATCTGCCGTTTCCGCTCCCGGCTTTCCGGGAACTTTGCCTCTTGATCGGGGCTATTCTACCGGCACTCTCGATTCGGGCGGAGCTTCCGCCCTCTCCAGGTCTATTT
>OULJ01000001.1_pt1 | contig 11258 bp, 7 predicted proteins | sample 1690701 | NCBI WGS metagenome assembly OULJ01 (sample SAMEA3914788, study PRJEB12502) | metagenome | biome: forest; material: soil | place: Canada | collected 2011-07-03 | depth 0.1 m | reverse complement strand
TCCTGGGAGAGCTGGGTACGGCACCCGCCTGGGCCTCGGGCTGGGGGAGAGAGGGAACGCGCAATCCTTATCTCGACAAATACTATGAGCCGGACGATCTCGACGACTTCCGCCATTACGTCCTCACCGCCACGACCCACTATCGGGACATGATCCGCGCCTGGGAGATCTGGAACGAGCCTTGGGGCGCCGGCTTTTGGAAGACCGGCTACCGGGTCCAGGACGACGGCCCCGTCCGCCCCTACGTCTCCCCTACCGCGCCGGCCGATTACGCGCGGCTGATGGAGGCGGCTTACCGGACGGCCAAGGAGGTCGATCCTGGGCTGTCTCTCATTGGCTTCAATTCGACCGCCGGGAACTATCCCCGCCCCGGGATCGCCTATGCCGGGACCGAATGGACGCGGGGCGTGCTGGCGGCGGGTGGCCTGCCCTTCGCCGACGTCTTCAGCTACCATGACTACACCTTGGACTCGGGGGGCTTTGCCGAAGACGCGGCGGAGACGGGCTATCGCGTGGCCTTGGCGCCTTTCCTGAAGGACGGGGCGCCCCCGCTGCCGGTCTGGATGACGGAAGGATCGTCGGTGGCGGGGCTGACGGGACGGGGATTCTATGCCCACACGATCCCCTTTTCTTTGCCGGACGACGACGCCAGCGCGGCGGACCGCCTCTGCCGCTACGTCGTCTCCCTCCTCAGCGTGGGGGACAAGAAAGTCTTCCTCTACTCGATGCACAAGTACGGCGGCTTCGACAACGGCGGCGCCTACCGCCTGTTGGTCGACGACTTCGGCTACCTGCATCCGAGTGCCGCCGCGTTCTCGGCTCTGGCGTGGCGGCTGGAGGACAAGGTATTCGTTCATACCGAGGAGGTGACGCCGGAGACGCGCGCCTATGTCTTCCAGGGGGCGTCAGGATGGGCCGCCGTCCTCATCCCCCGCCCGGGCGCCGCCAGCACTTTCGACCCGGGGCGTTGCCCGGGCGCTGAGGCGGCCGATCTTTACGGCAATCCGCTCGGGTCGCCCGGGAAGACGCTCTTCACCCTGTCCGGGGCGGGAACGTATCCGGGGCTGGGACGGTGAAGGCGCCCGCCGACGCGGTTCAGGCCGTGTCGCCGGCGATGATGTCGCCCCGGATGAGGATCTCCTCGGGCCCCTCGTTCTTCCCCTGCTCCGCGGTGATCAAGGCGGCGAAGGCCTTTTGGCCGATCTCCTCGAAGGGCGTCCGGTAGGAAGTGAGCCGGGGAAAGTCGGCGGGCAGCGATTGAAAGCCGTCGATGCCCGTCACCTTGAGCTGGCCGGGCACCGCCAAGCCCAATTCCCGCGCCGCCCTCACGCATCCGCACGCCAGGAAATCGTTGGAGCACACCACCGCCTCCACGCCGGGCCGCTGCTCCAGATAGCGTTTGCCCATCTGGAACGGTTCCGCCAGCAGATCCTTGTAGTTGGGCAGCTGGCTGGGCTCCAGGCAGACATCATCGGGCTGGATCGCCACGCCGGCCTCGTTCATAGCCTGGCGGTATCCCAGGTAGCGGTCTCGCCCCGAACTCACCCACGCATAATTTCCCAGGTACCCGATGCGCCGCGCCCCCTTGGCCAGGACGTGGCGGGTCATCGTATATCCGGCATGGAGGCCGTCCAGGACCACCGTTGGGCGCCGCACCCCGATCAGGCTCACGCCCGCCAGGACCACGGGGAAGGGGCAGGCGAGGATCATCTGCATGTAGTAGACTTGGTCTTCCGGCGTCAGGAGCACTGGGAAAAGGACCGCCCCCTTTACGTTGAGCGCGGAAAGGCGCCCCAGGGCCTCGGCTTCCTTCCGGGTGTTGGGACCGGTGGGAATCATCAGACTCCGGTGTTCGGCCTCGTAGGCGGCTCCCTGGAAGCCGGCGAGGATGCGGCGGATTCCCTCGTGCTTCTCGCTGGGATAGATGAAGGCGTACGTGGCCGATTCGGGGGAGCTGTCGTGCTGCGGGGAGGTGTGGAGGACCCGGGTGCCCACCCGGGGACGGCGCTCCAGCATCCCGCTCTGCGTGAGGCGGTCGATCGCCTTGCCCAAGGTGCCGACGCTGCAATGGAATTCGGCGGCGAGCGCGGTGTCGATAGGAAGGCGGTCTCCGACCTTCCATGTTCCATTGAGAATGCGTCGCTCGATTTCGGCAAAGATGAGATCGGCTTTCCTGCCCGGTTCCGCTGCCGAAAATGGCGGTTTCTTCACGATATGAAGAATTCGGATAACTCGCAATGGTGTCGAGAGAAAAAGTTCAAGCGGAAGCAATGAAGGAAATAAGGTTAAATAAATCAATAACTACTGATATTTATGTTTTTACTAAGAAAATCCGGAGGTGAAACAAGAGAAGTGCGCAAAGAGCGGTTGACTTTTTTCAACTTAGAATAAATAGATTTACTCAATAATATTGCGAAAGCTTTCTTCAGCTCATTAACGGTGGGCATCCTTTGTCTGCTCGCGCCGATGTCGTCACGGGTGCAGATCCCCATCGTTCAGTGTCTGTTCGACGATGCCGCATCGACACGGCGAGCAGCGGGTCGGATACGACCGATCCCCTGATTTTGCACAGCGGGGCCGACTTCGGGCCGGGTATTTCCAGCCTACCCGAGATTTGCCTTCGACAACTCGGCCTCGACCGCTACGGGCAATGGAACCGGAGGGCATGCCTCGACAGCGGCGGCGTTGAGAGCCATGGCGATGCTGCAAAATCGTTCACTCTTGTTGGATGGTTCAAGACAGGCGGGGCGGAGGAGACCGGCAACGCGGCTCGCCTTTTCGAACAGGAAGGAACGAACTCCGGGTTCACGCTTGCGACGGGGTCGGATGGGTCTCCGGGGCTCTCGGTCAACGGGCACACGGCGAATTCGGCGGCGAGCTATACCGCGACGTCCTCATGAGTCTTCTTCGCGGTCACGTACGACGGGACGCAAACTGTGAACAACGTCGATTTTTACATTGGCACCTCCAGCTCCTCGCTCGCGCTGGTCTCGCCCCGCACCCTCAACCAGAGAACCGAAGTCAATCCGAACAATATCCTCGGCGTCGGGAACGCGTAGAACTTGACGACTCGCCCCTTTGACGGATGGTTGGACGACTTGGCCATTTACGGCTCCAACACGGACAATACTGGGGCGCTTTCCTCGGCCGCCTTGGAGCAAATTCGCCTGGGCGATCTTAATCCGGTCCTCGAACCTCGCGCCGCGCGGCTGCTGCTCGGCGGGCTGGGTATCCTCGCAGCCTCGTGCCGGCGTTGCAGGGTTGCCGTGCGCTGATTCCAGAGAGAGGATTCCCGTCGGAATTCCGCTTACGCGCTTTCGCCGAGTACAAGGCTGCCTCGGACCATCGTCTCTCCGTGTTCCGCATTCCCTTCCGCCGTGGTGACCAGGGCGGCGAAGGCTTTTTTCCCGATCTCCTCGAACGGAGTCCGGTAGGTGGTGAGCGGGGGAAGGTCGCTGGGTAGTGTCCGGAAGCCGTCGATACCGGTCACCTTCAACCGGGCGGGAACCGGCAGTCCCATCTCCCGGGCTGCGAGCAGACATCCGCAGGCTAGGAAATCGTTGGAGCAGACGACTCCTTCCAGGCGGGGCCGGGCCTCCAAATAACGGCGGGCGAGCCGGGCCGGTTCGTTCAGCAGGTTCTCGTAGTCGGGATGCTGGCTGGGCTCCAGGCAGACGTCCTCCGTTCGCGCCTCCAGACCGGCCTCGCTCATCGCCTGGAGGTACCCAAGATAGCGATCCCGTCCCGAACTCACCCATGCATAGTTCCCGAGGTAGCCGATGCGCTGAAGTCCCTGTTTCAGCAGGTGGCGAGTCATCGTATAGCCGGCGTGGATGCCGTCGAGGATTACGGTCGGACGCCGGACCCCGATCAGATTCACCCCCGCCAGGACGACGGGAAAGGGGCAGGCGAGGAGCATCTGCATGTAGTAGACTTGATCCTCCGGATTCAGGAGCACGGGGAAAACGACCGCTCCCTTGACATCGAGCTCGGAGAGGTGGGCCAGCGTCTCCGCCTCCTTGCGGGCGTCAAGGATGGGGATCATGAGGGTGCGCCGCGTGGACTCGTAGGCCGCCTCTTGGAAGCCGTCGATGATGCGGCGGATCCCCTCATGCTTTTCGCTGGGATAGATGAAGGCGTAGGTATTCAGCTCCAGCGCGGTCTTCCGGCGTGGGGAGGCGTGGATGACACGAGTGCCAATTCGTGGACGACGCTCCAGCATCCCGTTCTGCTTAAGGCGGTCGATGGCCTTGCCGAGGGTGCCCACGCTACAGCGGAACGTGGCCGCTAGCTCAATATCGATCGGGAGTCGGTCTCCCACTTTCCATATGCCGTCCATGATCCGCCGTTCGATTTCAGCTGAGATGTAGTCGGTCTTCCGTCCGGGTTCCGTGGGGGAAAATTTCATCATCTCAGGACATTGACAATGGACTCGGCCCCTCGGTTTCCATGCGAAATCTGATTGTCAACGTGGAGAAGACTAGTATTTTAACTAAATTAATCAATAAATGTTTGTTTGCTTGAGCGTTCGCTCCTTTATCCTGAAGCACGCAATGGGCGTCTCCCGCACGATTCGCTACAGCTCGAACCTTCGTCAAATAGGTATCGCCGCCGCTGCGTGGTCCGGCGACAACGAGGGGAAGATCGTTCCTTTCTGTTATCCAACCAAAAACATCAACCTCAGTCCTGGGATCTGAAATAAAAATACGATTTACCTTTTCTTTATTTTATGTAATTATAGATTTATTCTATAAATGCGCGGCTCATCTCTCGATCTCGACGTGCACCCGTTGAAAAGTGAGGGGAGCCCGATCCTCGAGACTCTCTCTCCCCACCGGTCCCGGCTTCTTCTCAAGCCGGCCTCCTTCGCCTCGCTGGCCGGGGACATTGATCGAGATCCGCTACGGAAGCGCCTAGCCGGCCATTTGCATAGGCAGGCCGAGGAACTCGCCTCGCGTGATCCTCTCGCTAATGTGCGGGACGGCGGACGCCTTATCGAGGTTTCCCGCGACGCCCTGTATCGCATCCTCCTTTGGGCACTCCTGGCGCGGGCTTGGAGTCGGGCCGATTACGCCCGTCGCGCCGAGCAGGAAATGGTGGCGTTGGCCGCCTTCGCGGATTGGAACCCGACGACGTTCCTCGATACGGCTGAAATGATGGCGGCTTTGGCGATTGGTTACGATTGGTTATATGATGATCTGCGCCTCGCGAACCGGGTCGCCATCCGCGATGCAATCGTCGAAAAGGGAATTCGGCCGTCGTTCCTCCCTGTCGAAATGGACGGGAGTGACGTGGGGAAGATCAAGCCAGGTAGGCCCGGCTGGTGGGTGAACGGCACGAGCAACTGGACCCAGGTCTGCCATGGTGGGATCGTCCTCGGGGCGCTGGCGGTCGCGGAGGATATTCCTGTCTTGGCCGCCTTGGCGGTCCGGCGCGCGCTGAAAAATGTCGCTCCCTTGGCCTCCCAATACGAGCCCTCCGGCGTTTACCCGGAAGGCCCAGGCTATTGGTCCTATGGGACCACATACCATGTCCTGCTGATCGCTGCGTTGCGCAGTGCTTTGGGCAACGATTTCGGGTTAGGGGAATGTCCGGGCCTTCACAAGAGCCTTCTCTACATGACCCACTTGGAGGGGCCGTCCGGGGATTACTTCAATTATGCCGACAACCGCGCGCGGCTGGCAGTCGAGCCCGCTTTCTTCTGGCTGGCGGCCGAAAGCCCGTGGCCCGGGATCGCCCACCTGCACCGCGACAAGCTCGAGGTCGACATGGCCCGGAGCGAAGCGGAGGGGCGCCTCTACCGCGCGGGGTCATTCGACGCCCTGATGCTTGCCTGGTCGGCCCGTCCGCCGCAACCGGGATCAGGCGGCGGGATGTCCCGCAGCTGGCTGGGGCAGTCGGTCCGCCCCGTCGCGGTTCACCGCACGGCATGGAACGATCCGGAGGCGGTCTTCGCCGGGATCAAGGGGGGCATGCCGGACGGTTGCCACGGCCACATGGACGAGGGGACCTTCGTCTTGGAGGCAGATGGGGTCCGATGGGCCGACGACTTGGGACAGCCCCTCTACCTGCACTACGAGAAGCAGGGGATCGACATCTGGGGCCTTCACGCGAAGGATAATCGCTGGACGGTGCTCGCCAATGGCCCACTCGTTCACAACATCGCCTTGGTGGGCGCCTCTTTCCAGGAGCTGCGGGGGATGGCTCCAATCGTTCGGTTCTCCGAGGCCGAGGCCCATGCGGTCGTCGACCTGACCGCCTCATATGCCGGCCGTGCCGCGAGGGTCTTGCGCGGACTCTCGCTGCGTCCCGACCGCCGCGTCGTCGTCCAGGACGAGGTCGAAGGAGCGGCGCCGGGAACCGGAGTACGGTGGGCGATCGTGACCCGCGCTGAGATCGATCTGGAAGAGAATGCGGCGCGGCTGCGTCTCCAGGGCCGAACGTTACGCCTTTTCTTCGAGGCGGGGGTTCCGCTACAGATGGAGATCGTGGAGGTCGATGCGTTGCGGGCGCCCTATGACCTAGCCTACCCCGGCTGGCGGCTCCTCGTCGTCCGGCTCGCGGCGCCCGCCGATGGTTGCGTCCGCTTTCGTGCGATCTTCCGTCCCGACAGTGCCACAGCGGACGATCCGATTCCCCTCATTCCCTGCGGGGAGTGGTCTGGTTGCGTCTGAAAACCATGCGATCGCTCTCTTGTGTTATGATGCGGAGTCTTCTGCTTGCCTTGTTCTGTGTCGTCGCAGGGCGAGATCGGAAATGCGGCCCTCGGCACAGGCCAGCCTCGACGCTCTCTTGATTAGTTTATGCAGCCGAAAATCCATTCAAATTTGACCTACAAAATCGGTATCCTCGGATGTCCTGCCGAGCCCGACATTCGCTGGACTGCAGAGAATATTGAAAGACTCAAGACACTCGGGTTTAATGCGCTTCAACTGGCAATCGCGTGGGGCTATCGCCCCGCCGATGAGCCGCTCAACTTGGAGGATCTGGTTGAAATACCACCGGATCGACAGGAAAAGTTAGCTCAGCCCGTCCCGTTGCGTTGCGATCCCAGCCGACACCGGTTCGAGGTGCGTCGCTCGGATTTCCGGCATCGCATCGCCCTGTGTCGCGCCGCTGGAGTGCGAACGGTTTTTAATTTTGGCGCTCCCTTTAATGCGCACGTTACCTATGGTGATACTCCTCCGAATTGTCTTTTGGACAACCGCACTCCCTCCCGTTACGTCGAGCTGATCCGTCTCTTTGCGGATCAATTTCCCGGTGTCGATGATCTCTTGCTCTACACTTATGATCAGGATGCCTGGCTTTGCGGCGAATTTGGCGATTGCCCCCGTTGTGCTGGAATTCCACTCCATCGAAGGGTCACGGCGTTTGTCAACCAATTGGCCGAAGCTTGGCGTCGTCAGCGTCCTGAAGGTCGCCTTTGGTGGGAGCCTTGGGAGCTTTCCGCCGGCCAAGTCTTCCAGTCAGTTCGGTTGCTTAACCCCGATACCGTAGGGTTGGCGCTTCACTCCAATGTTGCCGAGGTCATGGCCACCCAGCCAGTCGATCATTGGCTTCAAGTGGTCACGAGGTCTGCTCGCAAGGTTCGCCTTCCCGTGATTGTTGAACATGTTTTGGGCAATGGCAATGAAGAGCTCGGTGCCTATCTTCACATTGCCTGCCCGCAAGTGTTGTTGCGAGCCTTGAGAGCCATTGCCGCGCTTCCGATCGACGGAATCAAGGAGTACTACGGGCTTCTACCCCAAGGGAACGATTCCAATCTCAAGTTGACCTCCATTGTCCTTGGCAATCCACAACTCTCGGACGCCGAAGTATTAGAGCAACTCGCTATGCCATACGGTGCCGCCGCCATGAAAATGATGGAGTTTTGGGATGCAGTCAGCGAAGCGATGGACCTTTTTCCTTGGGCTGCCACTTGGTTCATGCGTGAGTTCAGCCGATGCAATCCCTCTCACGGTATGGGAGCTGCCTTCCTTCGCGGTCAGCAGGCACACACACCGAGTTGGGAGTCGAGTCGGCGCTCCATCTTCATGAAGACCGACGATCTTCAACCCGCCCCCTGGATGCTCGAAGATGTCCAACTTCAATGTGAACTTTCTGCCGAACGGGCAGCGATCGCTTTAGAACTCGGGAAAGGATTGCTCGACACAATTCCTGCATCTTACCGTACGGAGTTTGAGCTGGGTCTATCCGAGTGCCATGAATTGCGCCGCCGAATTCTTTCTTATGCGTATCATATTCGCGAAACAAATCTGGCAATGCTCATGCGAAAATATCAACAGAACGGGGAAGAGTCGCCAGAGCATCTTCGAGAGGAGCTTTTGAGCATTTTGGCTGCGGATCAAAAAAATCAAGGGCAATTGGAACCATGCGCCGAAGCAATCCGATTACTCCAAGACAATGCGGCTATGTTTCTGGAAACATATTTTATTATTCCCGAAACTGCCCCGTCCAAAGCCTCGCCGGACTTCTGGACGGGGGGCTCCAAAACAGGCCAAGAAAGCAGTCCCTGGGCAAACAAGGGGGCTTTTACGGTGACTTCCCGCTAAGAATGATTGGGATGGAAGTCAACGGCCGGCCTACCGTTCCGCTTGGGCAGGGGAGAGCCCGGGCCAGGGAATCGCCGAAGAGGGTGTGCCGCTCCGAGATGTCGCTGGCATGATCGGCCTCCCCCTGAACATCTCGGTCGTCAGCAAGTTTTCCGAGGAGTAAGCTATCCGCTTCCCTCGACGGCTTCACATTTCGGGTTCATTTGGAGGTGGAAGACTCGTCTGTGGGAAAACACCTTCGGCCACTTCCAACCGAGTTCAGGCAATTGTTGTCATCATCTCTTCAAAAACCTGTCCTCGTAGCGGTTTCCTTTGTAAATAGCGTTCGAATTCATCGATTGCCATGGAGCCAAGCCTACGGCATTCGGTTCCTAAAGCCCCGGCGATATGAGGAGTCAGAATGACATTGGGGAGATCATAGAGAGGAGAGGTGGATGGTGCTGGCTCGGGATGGGTTACATCAAGAAGGGCATAGAGATCGGGGCGTTGTGCAAGTACATCTATCATCTCCTGCTGATTAACAACCGCTCCGCGCGCTGTATTAATGAAAGTTGCTCCCTGCTTCATTAGCGAGAAATGGTGGTTGCGGATCATTCCTTCGGTCTCAGGAAGCCAAGGAGTGTGGAGAGAAACAACGTCGGATATCTTGAAAAGGTCTTCCAGGGAAACAAGCGTCACTCCCAAGTCTTGTGCTGCCTCCTCGGAAAGAAAAGGATCGTAAGCGACAATGCGAAGTCTGAAATGGCGGAGGAATCTAAGGAGGTTTTGAGCTACGGCCCCAATCGAAATTAGACCAATGGTGCTATCGCAGATTCCTGCGCAGGCGTGATGCACAGGTTTCCTCGCCGCACGAGTTTCGGCAACGTGTCGCCACATTGCTTTGAGACTGAGTAGAATCTGGGCGAGCGTAAACTCGGCAACCGTAATAGATAAGGCGCTGTTAGCTGAGCTAACTAGGATTTCTCTCTGCCATAGAGCGTCAGTAACAAACCAACGAATACTTCCCGCTGCATGGAAAATGGCTTTTAGCTTGGGGGCTGCTGCGAGGAATTTCTCATCGCATGGAGGCATTCCCCAGCCGGAGAAAATCACCTCCACTTCAGCCAAATGCCTCAAATTGTCTTGAATCGTCTGGCGCGAGTAAAAATGAAATGGTGTCGGAATCAAATGTTCCAGCCGCTTTAGTTCGGCCGGCCCATATACGTTTTCCCAATGTTCTTCATCCAAGAGGAAAAGAGCGGCGGTCTTCATTGCTTTTGGAAGGCAATGTTAAGAAATGCTTGATACCATTGGGGCTTATGCACTTTCTCGAACCACGATTTCCCCTCGTATTATTCGTTCCGAAACGCCGTTGAAATCATTTCGCTCGGGTGCGATTAGGGCATCAAATGATTGACGACCAATTTCCTTATGAGGAATGCGATAAGAAGTTAGGGTTGGAACGGTGGGTCCAATTGGAATGCGCTCTCCCACTTTCCATTCCCCCCTCAATATACGCGCTTGAATTGCTCTAAGAACGCAATCAACCTTTTTAACGATTTCCAGAGCCATGTTCAATAATTTAAAGACAATACGGAAAGTTTGCTAGAATAATTGATTTATTCAATATAATAGTCAAGTGCTAATTAACGATTTTTATTTTCCGTGTAGGGCGCGTCCTCAATCAAACCAAGTTACTGAAGCGGCTTCGCACCAAGCGGTTATCTTTGCAGGGGATGACGGCGGTCTTTCCCATGGCCTGCAAGGGAGGTGGAATCCGCTCATCGGCATCATAAGCCTTATCGGCCAAGAGGATTGGAGCGGCAAGAAACCCATCGATACCGTTTAGAGCCTGTCCGAATAGCCCCCGTGGGTCACGCTGGAAGGAGGCGAGGCGCGAGCGATAAGCGATCATACGTGAAGAGCGAGGAACGAAACGGATTACGCCGCATCATTCTTGCCCGTAGGGTTGGCCGTCTCGGCCAACGGGACCTGCGAGGGGTATTCGGATAGGCTCTTAGGTGTGATTTGGGCCGTTCTGTTTGCATTTTTCAATATTTAGATTGATTTATTAATTAAATGACTTATTCTCATTTTATATGAAATCGTCGATGTTCTGCGAGCTGGCTGAGTCTTCTGCGGCGTTGACTCGCAGAACATATCTGAACGGCGTAGTCGTACTGCTTGCCGTGATTGGTTGTCTTGGGATTCCACGCATTGCTTTCGCCGCCAACACGACGGATACCTTCACGAATGGGGCTGGCACTTATGATCTGGGCAATGCTTCAAACTGGAGTTTGACTGCAATTCCTGGCTCGACCAATGATGCTGTCTTTGCCTCGAGCGGACCGGCGGGTACTCTGACATTCAAGAGCACTTCTACATTTGGATCCATCAACGATCTGAACGCGACGGCCATCACCATTAACCCGAATAGCCCCGGAAGCGCCATAACCTTGACGCTCGGGGGGGCGAGTTCTTCTAATGGTGTTGCCCCGAGTGCCACGGATTGGCTCTATGTTGCAAGCGGGGCCAATCTTACGATTGGTGCTGGGGCATCGCTTAGTTCTACTGGCACGCTTTCCTTGTCCGTCAGCACTGCCGGCAATTTTGATAACGCCGGAACCTTAACCATTGACTCAGCCCTTGCGAGCTCGGCAGGGCTTGCCTTTACCGGTGGAGGAGTAACCACTATCAATGGCTTTTGGACGATTGGCTCTAGCGGTG
>OULJ01000010.1_pt1 | contig 16976 bp, 13 predicted proteins | sample 1690701 | NCBI WGS metagenome assembly OULJ01 (sample SAMEA3914788, study PRJEB12502) | metagenome | biome: forest; material: soil | place: Canada | collected 2011-07-03 | depth 0.1 m | reverse complement strand
CTTTGCTAGCCTCACCCCTCCACGATTCCGGAGTAGCTCAGTGGTAGAGCGGTCGGCTGTTAACCGATTGGTCGTAGGTTCGAGCCCTACCTCCGGAGCTTTTTCTGCAAGTCCTTCAGGACCAACAGCAGAAATTCCTTAAAGTAGGTCAAAACGGCCCCGAAATGGGCATTTGACACCAAACTGACACCAAATGGGGTGGCTTCGCCACTCCTTGGGCTAGCTCCGACAGAGCTAATCCACTGCTCATTAACGGGGTTTTCTCGGTCCGGTTATGCTTTCAACCGGAGCAGAAAGTGGAAGAGAGATATCGCATCGTAAGACGTGGGCAGGCCTATTATGCCTATGACCGGCAGACCGGCCAACGCACCAGCCTTCAAACGGAAGACCGGGCTAAAGCTACCCGTTCCCCACCCCGCATCCCCTTCGGCCCGTTCAATAACGCGGTTTGGCGAATGAGGCAGATGTGATTCCTCTCCTTGCGCTCAACGACTCGACGGGGATGAAAGAGACTTAAGCCGATTGAGCAGCTTTTCGGATCTCGCGGGGAGAGGCTCCAAGCCGCTTTGTAACCCATAGGGAAAAATGGGAAAGGCTTTTGAAACCCAGATCATAGGCGATCGATTTGGCGCTCTGCGTCGATTCGAGCAATGCCAGTCGCGCCGTGTGAATTCGCTTTTTCTCCCAATACTCAGATGGGGTCGAAGCCAAGGTTTGAACGAAGAGCTTGTGCAGATGGCTCACGCTCAGGCCCACTTGCTGCGCCAAATCACGCTCGCGCAGGGGTTGCCCCAGGGGGCGGCTTTCCAGTAGATGTATGGCTTGGCGAACGCGGGGATCGAGCCGGGTGATGGTGTGCGGGGCGAGGCCTGCCTTTTCCATGGCGGCGGCATATTCCAGAATCCATCCAAAGAAGAGACGCTGCATTTCGACATGAGATCGGAGCGAGCCAGGCATGTGCCGCAGTTCGAGCGTAATGCCTGGAAACTCCCGCCCGATCAGCCGAGCCAGCCGTTGTCCTATTCGGGTTAATTTCGGAGCCCGCTCCACTGGAATGACCAGCGTACGCGAACGGTCGAAAAGGCTATCGCCGGTCGGCCATTCGGCGATGAAACGAACGGAAAGGAGAAGGGCATCGTCGCTGAATTCCTGGCGGCCTTCTTTCCCTTGCGGAAAAATCCATGTGCCGGCTCCATAGCTCTCTTTTTGAGAGCCGAATTGCAATGTCAGATTCCCGCGCTGCAGTTGCCAAGCCGCGATAGGGTTGCCGGGATAGATACTGCGGGCTCCGCTAAGAATCGGACCATCATAGGCCCATAGGAGTTCCAGCCGCAGATCGTTCCAATTTTGGACGGGATCGATGGCAACCGAGAGCATAAATGATTTATATAACTAAATAATAAAATAAACAACCGCATTACTCAGGACCATCCCCAACAAAAAGTCTTGTTTAGCTCCTTAGGCAAGGTCGATTTCGTGGCGCTAAAAAAGTGTTTTATATAACTAAATAATAAAAAATTGACACTGCCTGAGATAGTTGTTTTCAGCGAACCCTGCTAAAAATAAAATCATGCAACTACGCTTTATTCTCCGTGATGAGGGTTTTCTGGGGGGCCTCCGGAAAATCCTGGCCTATAGGATACTCCTCGTTTTTCTTCTGGGGGCTACGCTCGGGTCTGGGCGAGCCGCCGCGCAATTGGTCGATTACACCTTCGCCGGAGGGACCGGCACCAATAGCGGTAGCCTTGGTTCATCGGCAAATCTTACCCTCGCGGGAGGAGCATCCTATGTCACCAGTCCCGCCCTAAATAGCGGCGACTCCTTGGACGTATACGCCGGAGGTAATGGAGAAGCGAATTATGCGGGCACCTCGTCGGTGGTCTCCGGGTTGGCTGATGTCGGCAGCACTTTCACAATCGCAATGTGGGTGAATCTGGCGGCAGCCCCCTCCGTAAGCGCGACAGACCGCCTGCTTTCGACTCTGAGCAGCAGTCAAAGCGGGGGCATCGACCTTTCGTTCGAACCAGGTGGCACTGCCTCGAATTTTGCCCTGACGCTCTCCGTGAATAGCTCCACCGCATCAGGTGACAGCGTTAACTCGGTATCCGGCTATAGCGCGTCAAACCAATGGGAATTCGTGGCCGTTACCTTTGATGCAGGCACCGTCCAATTCTACGTTGGAAACACCACCACCACGGCGCAAGCGCTGGGAAGCGCATTGAGCACGACTCCAACCTCGGTAAATAGCACGGGCGAAGGAGCGTTGGAGATCGGGGGAACGGCGGCCAGCGCGGGCGACCGGACACCCCCTGGCTATTTCGATGATGTGGAGGTCTTTGGCAGCGCCCTTACCGCAAGCCAGGTCGATGCCATTCAGTTCCAGGCGGTTCCCGAACCCCGATCGACGACACTCCTGGTGATCGGACTCTGCTTCCTTGCGATCCCTCTTCTTTATCGTCGGCGCTGGTTCATACCCGCCTGAGCTTACTTGGCTCGTGGGCCTAATTTCAGGCGCGCACCTTGGACATGGGTGGATCATCAATCACAACGTGGTGAATCTTGGTTTAAGATAACGCCCACGCCTTCCATATCTTGCGCCGCATTTCTGCATCGGGAACTGGCCCGATCGTATCGGAAAATAATTCCAGCGCCGATTATTGTCCCGATAAGAAGGAACTGGAGAAAGCCAAAAGTTTCGATTAGGTCTCTTCCACAAGTCAGTAGGTGGCTGAAAAAACGGTGCGCCAGGTGGGCGGGGTGGTCGAGGGATCGCGTTCGAGCATGATGAGACTACGCCGTTCTCCGAGGACTTGGATGAGGGTCGGGGTCTGACGGATGGACTGGCCTGCCGCGTAGACAGTGAAAACATTGCCGTGGGTTGTGGTGAGATCGACGACATTTCGTAGCAAGGCCTCGCTGGCTTCTCCTTGGTCGGAGACTCCCTTGACCTCGGCCAACTGTCCGCTGGTCAGGAAGAAGTTGGTGAATCCATAGGACTGCCCGGAAGTGGTGAGCGTCTGGTTAACGATATTGGTCGCGAGGGTTTGTGCATCGATGGCGCTCATGGTGTTGGTCATGGCGGCATTGGTTTGCGTTCCCTGGAGGAGGGCCTGCAATGGGAGGGGGCGGAGGATGGAGGGGAGACCGTTGACATCGTTGAACGGCTTGATTGCCGCGTTGATGTTGAGGAGGCCCCCTAGTTGCTGGTGGGGCTGTTCGTAAAAGGTGGGGTTGGCGGGGGTGGGAACGCAGAAGAGATCGAGCAAGAGCCAATCGGGCAGCGTCGCGGCGCCGTCGTTTTTCGGTTGCAGACGGAGGGTGCGCCAGCCCGGACCGTAGTAAGTGGTTGGAGTGGGAGACGCTTGTTGTTGTTCCGATTCGAACCCGGTTTGCACGTAGCCGAGTTCGGCAACACTTTGCATAATGCCGGTGAGATTTCCGGGCTGCCCTTTTGGGGGTGGAAAGCTCATGCTGACATCGGTGATCAGGCCGTTCGAATCGGTATCCTGTTGGGGGCTGATGATGGAAGACTTGCCCAGAGTGCTGCAGCTATTGACTGCGCCCCAAGTAACCTTCGCGGGAGCCTCCTGATACCAATTGGAGTAACTTCTATTGTAAGGATCATCGGAGGCCACTGAACTGATCTGGGTATCCGGCCCCATGATCCCCGCGACAGAAACATTGTATAGCTGGTTCACGACATAATCGAGTCTTCCCCCTGTGCCCGATGAAGGCGCCAAAGCGACGGCCATATAGGCGGACGTGAGACTGGCCGCGGTATTCGGACTGTTAAAGGTGAGCTGAAATTGAGACGGGATCGTGACCTTGCAATATTGCCCCGCGTTAAGAGTCAAATTCCCCCCCGCGACCATGGCCGAGGTGATCTGGACGGGAGAGTTGGGGGCGATACTGCTGGAGGAGGGGGAGCTTTTATAGGTCAAAAGGGTGGCGGCGGGCGCCACATCATAGCTGACAGCCACCGTGCTTAGGTTGACCGAAGTGAGCCCGGCATAGGTTGGTAGATAAAGTTCCAGAACGAGCTGAAGCCAGTATTGGCCCGGCGCCGTGCCATTCGTCAGGTAGAATCCGAACTCTGTGATCTTGACGCCGCGGGTGTTGCCTGAGATCGCGCTGGCAGAGGTGGAAGCATTTGACGCCGGATTGGCGGCGGTATTCAAGGTGAACGCCCCATTGGCCAGCAATCCTCGGATGGGCTCGACTAATGCCTGGGCCGATTCGCGGGCACGGACGTATTCAATGATGTTGATGGCGATCTGCTCGGGGCGAACGGGCGAGAATTTGCTCGCGAAACTTTTTCCCGTCAACAATGGCCAGTCGGTTCGATTGAGGTAGGCGGCCAATTGCTCGATGACTGTGTTGAGCTTGGTGGCGCTCAGGTTGGCGATCGCGCCGGGATCGGCATTGGGGGTGGCAAGGATGTCGAGGAATTGATTGGTGCCGGCCAGGCTTTGCTGGGTGGTCAGCATGATGCGGGGCTGGCCGAACATGTTGAGATTCGAGGTATGATTGTAGGGGGTCAGGGCGAAGGCGTTGGTCTCGGCCAATGCGGAGACGGTCGGGTTGACCTGCCGGATATCGGCGGGAGAGGCGAAATAATTGGTGAGGGTCCGGTAGAAGCCGATGTTTGTCGATTGGCCGGGGAAAACCGACTCAAGATTGATCTGGGAGGGGGAGTCGGCATTGGTGGCGGAATTGCGCGTCAGGGCCGTATTGACGTTGATCTTGGCGCTCTCGTCGTCGGTCCAGAAGGCGAAGCGGCCCACCGGGGCATTCGCCGCATTGCCCGGGAGATAGGCCGGCGGTGAGTTAGTCAAGGTGCCGTTCTGCAGGACGTAGATCCAGGAGGCCAGCATGGGCGTGTTGGTGACGGCGATTCCCCCCTGGCTATTCCCTGCCAGAGCCATGTTCAGGTCGGCGGCCTGATCGGTGGTGGCCGAGGCCGAGGCGGAACCCGAGGAGAGATCGTAGAGCTGGCCTTGCGGGCCGCCGGAGGCGGAGGGGGTGGAGGCGAAGAACCAGCCGGGCCCCGAGGCGGCATAACCGTTGGTGGCAACGGCGTTCCAGGCCTGCCGGATGCGGGCGGCTCCAGCGTTCAGGCCCATCTGAGTAAAGAGCTCCGCCTGCGTTCCTCGCAAGTGCATGTCGGCGGAGACGGCCTCGAGTTTCATGCTCGTGAGGAAGCCGACGATGACGATCGTGATCAACGTCACGAAAATCAGTGTGAGAATTAGAGCGAAGCCGTGCGACAGGCGGGAGGGAGGGCGAGGCTTCATCAGTGATCGGAGAAGAGGACGCGGAAGGTTGCCGCGCTCGCTCCCCGGGAGATTGCGGTCAGGCTGGGGACATCGAGCAGGGCGAGGAAAGCTCCGGCATTGGCGGCTGATTGGCCGGCTTTTTGGACGGCAGCGGCGAGCGTTGCCGAGTTCTTCATCCGGGCAGAGGAATTGTCGTCCAGAAGGGCGAGGGAGACATCGACGTAGGCAGGGAGCAAGTTGCCGTTGGTGCGGGAATCATATGTGCCCACATAGGCGGTTCCATTGGCGGCATAGGCGATCACCCAGAAGCCGACGACGTTTTGCAGAAAGAGCCCCTGATAGCTGGAGGCCTGAGTCGCGGGCGCCACTTGTTCGAGCAGGGCGTCGGTGACCCATGCAGCGGGCAGGTTGTAAATCAGGTAAGAGGAGTTTCCCGAGGGAACGTAAAAACGGCAGAGATCGGCCTCGCCCGCGGTCCAACGAATGAAATAGCCGACCTCGGCGATGTCTCCCGAGCTTTTATCCTTGGCCACGGCGGCCTGCCAAAAGACCGAATCGGGATATCCGGCGCTGACGGTGGGGCTGTTGATGACGAATTGGAAGCCCTTCATATTTGTAGCGTCGAGGGGGACCAATGCCTGCTTCATTTCCCGTCCGATGAGCTGCAAGGCGACCCGGGCACGGACCCGATGCTGGTTCTGGCTCTCTCCCCGGGTCCATATCTGGGTCACCTGTTCGGAAATGCCGGAGAGGAGGACGCTCATGAGGAGTAGAATCGAGATAGCCACCAACAACTCGACGAGCGTGAATCCCCTCCTTGGCGATTCAGGGAAGGAGCAGGCTCGCATTGAAGGTATTGGTGTGGGGAGGGATGGCCGCGGAGACGGGCCACGTGAAGACGATGAGAGCCTTCAGAAAATTGGTCGATAGGTTCGGGATTTCCCCGGCGGATGGGAGCGTCGTGCTGGCGACACACCGATAGACGGCTCCGGAGGAATTGGTGAGAGGGAGGCCGTCCATGTCGAAGAAGAACGAGGCGTTGGTGGGGGAAGTCGCGGTGCTCAGCTGTCCCAACACCTGGGAAGTCATGGCCGCCAGCGAGGTGTCCTCGGAGGACTGGCGGCTCGAAAAGAGGCCCACTCCGAGCAGGCCGAGGACCGCGGCCAGCACGAAGGAGATGATGCCCAGGGCGATCACCACTTCAATCAGGCTGAAAGCAAGGAGCGACCGGGCTTTCATTGACGCTGTACCTGGGGCACTCCCGTGTAGAGATTGAGGCTGATCTCGTAGTAATTGTCCGGACTGCTGCCGCCGGCGCCGGTGTATTGCAAGGCACCGTTCGCGGCAATGATCCCCGGCACCAGCTTGACCAGGGGCGGAATGGCCGGCTGGCCGTTGGCTCCCACATAGAGGCTGCCGTCGGGACTGAAGATCTGGTAGACCACGGTGGAGACATCCTTCCCTTGGAAACGGGGATTCTGCAGGGCCGGAGTGACGCCGGGGGAATTGAAGAAGGCCCCGCTCTGAGTAGAATCGACCGCCACGCCCGTCGGGAGGATTTGCCAGGGAGAGAGAGCGGTCCATTGAGAGGCTCCGGGAGCCAGTTCCATCAGGCAGAAAAGCTTGAGGTTGAATCCGGTGTCCGATACCTGGGTGGCCAGCACCAAGGCGGTGAGGGAATTCTTCGCGATCGAATTCTGTCGGGCCTGTTGCGCCAGGCTTATGACCATGTTTCCCCCGTTCGTCAGGTTGCGGCTTTGGGAGAGGCCGCTGATGGCTGGCACGCTCACGACAGTCAGGAGGGAGATCACTCCCACGACGATCAATAGTTCGAGGAGGGAGAAGGCGGTATTGTTCCGGGGAACCATCGCTTAAGGGGAAGGCAGGCGTTGGACCGAAAAGTTTGCGTGCATGCGGGGAGGATTTCCAAAGACGCAATAGCTTGGTTCGATGCTCATGCTATCATCAAGCACGTCGTCAGGCCCAGCGCGGACAGTGAGGATTTTCTGAGTTTTATTTAGGGAGATGAGACATCAAATGATCCCTCGACGGGCTTCCAGTTTGGCTCGAATCTCCTGCATTCGTTCCCGCGTGAGGGGATAGCGGCTGATGGCGAAGAGACACAGGATAAGAAAGACAATCGGCAACCAAATATAGAAGAGTTTGAGATTTTCCAGGACGTGAGGGGGCTGCATGGCGCCGGCACCGCTTGTAAAGCCGGTCCAGGTCAGCAGCATCCCGCTCAAGCCGCCAGCCAGAGCGCTAGTGGCCTTGAAGGTCCACGAAAAGACGGCGGAAAAGCTTCCCTCGCGGCGCTTTCCTCCCATCCATTCGTCGTAATCAGCCACGTCGGCCTGCATCGAGGGAATCACCAGCCATAGGCCGACTCCGATCGGGCCCATGCAGAGTGGAGGGATTACCTGCAGCCAGGGGTGGGCAGGAGTGACAAAAACATAGACCGAGAGCGAGCCGAGGAGGCCGGAGATGGCGGTGACGTAGAGAAGGGTCCGCTTGTCCCAGCGGTTCGCGATCCAGGTGCAGAGGGGGATGGCCAGCAGATTGGGGGCGAAGAGAGCCGTGGCGGCCGCTCCGGAGATCGTCGTCGCCAACAGCAGGTTTCCCTGGCAGGCGTAATAGGCGTTCAGGTAAAAGCCGAGGGTGCCGATCAGGCCGAAGCCGAACGTCTTGGTGAAGACAATGACAATGATCCAAAGGAATGGGCGGGTCGAAAGAGTCTGTTTCAGCCCTTCCCAGAGCCTTTCCTTTTCCTGTTTGCTCGTCTCCTTTTCGTAATAGCGCTCTTTCACGAAGAGGCCGGGGAGGACGCCCAAGCCGATCGTCAGAAAGCCCAGGACGATGCTGATATACCGCATGCCGTTGGCCAGATCGGGCTTCCCTCCGGGCAGACGGCTGAACCAGGACGAGGCAGACAGGGCGAGAATCCATCCCGCTGCGAGTTGGATGAATTGTTGAGCATAGGCCCGGTAGGCGGTGATGTTCGTCCGCTCGTTGTAGTCCGGGGACATCTCCAATTGAAGGCTGTAGTAGGGCATCGCCCAGAGCGAAAAGCAGGTATAGAAAACGATACCCCCAAGGAGTAACCAGGCGAACATCTGCCATTCGGACAATCCCTGCGGCATCCACCAGATCACCGGCATGGTCAACCCGGTGAGAATGGCGCCCACCACGATGAACGGACGACGCCGACCCCAGCGGGTCCGGGCATTGTCGGAAATGTTTCCCATGACCTGATCGGCGACGGCGTCCCAGACGCGCCACAACATTAAAACCAGTCCCAAAAGCGCCGGGTTCATCCCTAACGCGATGTTGAAAACCGGCGTAAGATTGCCCTGCGGAATCCAGACCGCCATCCCCTCTACAGGCCCACCCAGACCATAGGCCGCTTTCTGACGGAAGGAGACGCGGTCCCGCTCTGGAACGCCGGGGGGAATGGTCTTCATCTATGGGCGGGTTGCTTTCGTCGAAAGTGCCATAGGGCCACGCCGTTCGCTTCCAGGCGGATAGCCTTTTCCGCAAGGGGAAGGCCAAATAAAGCCTCGTGGAATTCAAGATCATCGTGTACCCCAATCCTAGCCTCCACGGCTTGCGGGATATAATTGACGACTCCCACCGTGACGCTGCCGTCGGCATGCGCATGTTCGGTGAGGCCAATCCAGGGAGAGCTTTTGGAAACAAGCCGCTGCCTCAAAAACTCTTCCGCCAGGAGGCGATAGAGATGCCAAAAAGGCTGCGCCCCGGGCAGGAAGGCTCCGGCTTGGGAGGCCAGGGCAGCTTCCAGGGGGAAGGCAAGGAAGTAGACCTTGCCCTTGCCATAGGGAAAGAGGCTGAAGACAGGGTTGCCGTCGGATTCCCGGGCCAGGACAGTCGCACCATTCGCAAGCAGACGATAATGAAGCGCGGTTTCAATCGCGAATGGTTCTTCGCCCAGACTGAAGCGACAGGGTGTCGCCCGTTCAGACCGGCTCTCGACTTCCAGGCCGATGAGATTCTTGAATTCGCTGATGAAAGCGTCTCCTAACGATAGGTAGACGGTGGCTCCCTCGCTCACGCGGGCAAATAGTTCGTTTTGACGGCGGCGGCTCAAGGCGGTCAATCCACCCAGGGAAGGAACCAAATAGAGATCCGATTCGGGAAGCGGCCGATCGGCGGAGGCGAACCGCATGTCGAATCCGGCCTGCTTCGCCAATAGGAAACTCGAAAAGGCGACGCCCCATGAATCTTGTCCAGGAGTGAGCAAGCAGACGGCCTCGATGCGGCGGGCAGGGAGGGCCGGGATTCGGTCGATGAGTTCGCTCATTTTCCGCATTTCCCGCAAGGCCGGCTTGGGGGTGCCGTCGATGCGGAGGAGGCCCAGCTCCCGTTCGCAGGCGTTCCAATCGTAGGGCGGCGGAGTCAATTCGGTTTGGTCATGGGCGCACCACCAGAGAGCCGAGGCGGCGCCATGGGTCCAAAGAGAAAAGAGAGAAGCGCGCGCGAAGCCACCCGAGGCCTCGTCGCTGCAGATCATCGGCCCCATGGTTCCGATTTCCTCGGCGATGGCCGGTTTGCCAGAAAGGTCGGAATAGAGACACGTCTCGGCGGCGGCGTGAAGAATCGGACGGAACGAGTTGAGCGGTTCCCGATTGCAATGGGGCGTCCAGATTGGATAGGGATGCGTCGTCAGGAGATCGGTCAGTTCTCCCTGATCCCGGATCGACCACGGGCCTGAAGGATCGACCGCAAGGCTGTGCATCCCGGAAATGACGAGGCGGGAGGGATCGACTACCCGAATCGCGTCGGCCAGCGAGGAAGTCCATAGCCAAGCCTGTTCCCGGGTGGCTGTTCCCATGCAGTTGCACTCGTTTCCCAGATCCCAGGCTACGACGGCAGAATGGTCCCGGAAACGATCCGCGAATTCCTTGACGAAACGAATTTGCCAGAGGATTGAACCGGGATCAGTGATGGGATTGAGCCCCTCCAAGGCGGGTGGAACGAAACGACGGCCGCTCATCCAACCGGTGACTAGGCCGACGATCAGCCGCAATCCCTCCTGCTGCGCCAGATCGGCGAGTTCCGCGAAGCGATCGAGCATGGTTTCGTCGAGGCCGTGGCGGAATCCTTCCCCCTGCAATGGCGTTTCTCCATGTCGGATCTCGACCGGCGCGCCACCGCCTCCGCGCAGGAGATGGATCGGCTGGAAATCGGGCCAGAGGGGGAAGACTCGCAAAACGCGCACTCTTTCCCGGGCCAAGGCCTTGAAATCACGCTCGACCTGATCGGGACGCCAATCTCTCCACATGAACAAACCCGCGTGCGAGGCCCAATAATTGGCGCCCAAATCAAAGCGGTCCGGCCAGGATTTCATACGGAAGGAAAAGGATGGTGGAGTATCCAGGCCGAGACCGGAACCACATCGGCAAGATCGATGATCCAATCCTGCCAATTGAAGCCGCCTCCATAGCCGTGGGGTGTGGCCGTTGCGCGGAACCCAATCGTGAATTTCAGGAGGTCGCTCCGTTTCAGCAGCTTGAGCAACAATCGATTCCTTCCCTTCTTCAAGTGAATTTTTGCCGTGTTATTGAATGGGGTCCACCAGACCGATTCATCGACCTCCAAGGCAAGCGCGTCGTTGACGTAGAGACGGAAAGCGTCCTCCAGCACCTTGAGCCAGAGCACTTGGAGATCGAGGTCGTCGTTCGGCGGCGTGACGGCGGGAAACATTTCCTCGGATGGAATCTCGATCCAGCCCTTATTCCCCTCGAAGCGGGCGCCAATCGCACCGTCCATCGATTTGCCGATCCACCCACCCAGGATTTGGTCCAAATAACGCTCGTAGTCGAGTTGCGGCATAATTAATTCCCGGCGGGATAAAGGGCCTCAAAGATGGCGTTGGCATAGGCCAGCATTCCCTTGTCATTCGGGTGCCAACGCACCCCGGGGTCTTCGCCGTCCCCATGATTTTCAGGCACCGCGGCGATGGGGGCGATTGGAACGAAAATCAATCCCTTCTCGCGGCAGATCTTCTCGATGATGTCATCCTTGATCCGCGCCTCGCTTCCCCGAATGTAGCGGAGCGGATTGGCTGGATCGGCCTGCTCTCCTGCCGACCAGACTCCCGTACAGACGATGACAGGGCGCTTGGCGGTCCCCAGCAGCGCATCGACCAGGGAACGGTAGTCGCGCTCGAATCCGTCCGGCCCCACTTCCGCAAGGCGATCGTTCTCCCCCAGCTGGATCGTTACCAAATCGGCGTTCCAGGAGCTCAGGTCGGCCAGGACTGTGTCGACCTGGGTGACGGTGCCGGCCCCCAGCTTGCCGAGTCGGCCGACGATTTTGACTTCCTGAGCGGCCCCCGTGTCTTTGGACTGGAGGAGGCGCTGGAGGAGATGAACGTAATCCTGGTCCAAGGAGGAAGCGGCCATCCCGCGGGGCTCTCCCAACCAATGCAGATTCGCATCGGGGCCGTGCTGAGTAATGCTATCCCCCACCGCCAGCCAGCGGGCATAGGAAGGCGTATCCGCTTCCGATTTTTCCGCAGGGATGCCCAGAATCACAGCTCCCAGAAAGAAAGCCACATGGATCACATTTAATTTCATGGAGAACTGGAAGGAATATTTTTAGCGAGAGAGATCGATCGCGCTCATGGAGCGGGGCGGGAAGGTCTGCTGAAAGCCTCCATCCTCCACCCCATCCAGCCGAGCGCCTGAAACCGTCTCCTGCACTCCGCCGGGGCCGACCTGAACGGCTTCCAAAGCCGGTGCGGTAAGGGTCCAGACTTTGCCTTCCTTCGCGGTGAATCCAGGCAACTTGAATTGGACCGATACCGCGTCTTGCTGATGCTTGTTGATCACGATGAGATGAAGGGTCTGCCCATCGGAAGAAAGGGTCGCGGTGGCAGTCAAGATGGGATACGGAGGAAGCGGAGCGATCGGTGTAACTTTTAGATTGCGAATCTCGGCCACGCCATTGACCGGATTCTCGCTCACATTTATCAAGCGCCAGATGAAGGCTATTTCCTGGGCATCGGGCAGAGTCGGCATGTCTCCTTCGAACGCTTCCCAATCCCCATGCGTCGCCTCCAGGCCCGGGATCGCAATGGCCGAGCGGGTTGCATCCCATCCCCGTCCGTCAACCAAGCCGAGTCCGAGACGAAGTGTCGTCGCCTCCCCGGTGACACGGGCCTCGAACGTCACCCGGTAGGAAACGCCGGGGACGGGGTTGAACCGGCCGAAGCGGGGATAGGTTTCCCCCGCATAATTCGAAAGCGTGAGACGGCCCCCGTCGGTACCCATCGGCTCCCAGACCGCGCCCGAGATCAATTTCTTTGGATCAAGAGTAAGAGTGGGAGGCGCGCCGCCATCGGCGGGCAGATTCTCGCCCGTCGTCCGGGTGTCGAGATAGCCTTCGAAGGGGAGGCGGGGAGAATCGACCGTGACCGGCACGAGAGTCGTCCCGAGATGCTCGGCCCAAAGCCGGAATATTTCGTAAGCGGGATATTTCGTCCAAACGCGATCCGCGGGGGCGACCTTATTGACATCGACCGGGCCGCGCAGGAAGCCCCAATAACCGTTGAGCATCTGCCAATAATTGGCCATCAAGACGTCGGAGCGGGGCTGAAGCAGTATCCGGATATAGTCGGCGCAAAAGAGAGCCGCCCCCCAACTCATTCGGTATTGAATCGGATCGTGTGCCGATTGGACGAATTCCGCATTGTATTCGGTAATGGCGAAAGGAATGTCTTTTCCGGCAGCGGCGCGCACCACATCCCGATATTGGCCGAGTTCGACTTCGCACTGATTGACGGCGGCCATGGCCGCCCGCATCAGGAGATCGGAGGAGGCCTTGTTCGGCGCGTCGGGACTCCAGAGGCCCACGGGATAGATATGAATGATGAGGAAATCGGCGGTATCGCTCACCCCCGCGGCAACGATCCGGTTCCAGGGGGCGAAAGGCCCGCGATTGACCGCCTTGGTCCCCAGGAGGGCGCCGATGCGGATGGAGGGATCGACCGCCTTCATCTTACGCGCCGCCTCGTTGAACCAGCGCACGTAATCATCGGCGCTCCACTGAACGTGCGGGAGGAAGTGGGCGTTGCCAGTATCGCTCTCATTTCCCATTTCGAAGAAGGAGACATTCCACGGTTCCGGATGGCCCCATTCCGCCCGTTTCATTGCCCAGGGGTAATTGGCATCGGCTGGAGCATTGAGAAACTCCACCAACGCCGCCGCATCGTCAGGAGTCGCCGCATAGTCGGAAACCGTCATCAGCGGCTCGGCCCCGGTCGCCTTGCAAAGGTCGAGAAATTCGGGAATGCCGAAGGCATAGTCGGGACGTGCCTCCGGAGGCCCCACGGCTTTGTGCCAGTCGAAACCCTTTGCCAGTGAACCACCGGGATAGCGCCACACTGAAACGCCAAGCCTCCGAGCCTCATCGACGATGTTCGGCACCGGTTCCCGGCGCGCCGTATCCCAGAAGCCGGTGCCGGTCGGCAGAGGCATGGGTTTGCCGTCCTTGTTGTCGATGAACCGTCCGTCAGCCGCCTCGATATTCTGACCGAAAATTAGTCGGTTTACAGGATGGAGTTCTCCGCCGATGTCGACCTGGACCGATGCCTCCAATACCGTGGGGGAAGAGAGCTCCTCGCCGGCCGCCGATCCTCCGACGGCCAGAAGCAGAAGAAAGCACCATGCCTTTCCATTGAAGAAGCCCATACGATCGCGGAGGGTGATTTAGCGTGAGGATGACTCGATGTCATCCTTTGCGGGAGCTTGTTTGGATTATCCGATTGCAGTGAGAACGGGGTCGGTGTTCGCCTTGTTCCGAGCTGCCGCCGGAATGCCCTCATCAATCCATTTCAAGGTCTTTTTCTTTCCTTCGAGTTTCTGGCCCGACTGCTCCAGGCGCCGTCTCAGCAAGGAGTAAGGAACGTCGCCCACCGCTCCATACCCCTCTTTGAGCGCCATCACCGCCGCCATCGCTGCCGACTGACCCAGTACCATGAAGACGGGCTCCATGCGGATCGAACCGTAGGCAACATGGGAGGCGGAAAGACAGACCGGCACGGTGAGATTGCCGCATTCGCCTCGTGCCGGAACGATGGCCCGGAAGGGAATCGGATAGGGGTCGAATCCGCTTACTTGGACATCTCCCTCGTTAAGAACCCGGTCTCCGATCACCACCCGCTGACAATTGTGCGAATCGAGGGCATAAGCGCCGAGACCGACCGGATCGTCCCCCCGCCGATAGCCTCGGCAATCAAGCTCCGTCACCACATAGTCGGAGCGCATGCGTCGGCATTCTCGAATGTAAAGTTGGCGCGACCATCCGTCGGTATCGCAAAACTCATCCGCAGCCAATCCCCACCCTTTCATGGCATTGCGCAGGATGTCTGGAACACGGGAGTCATTCGCCAGGAACCACATCAATCCTTGCTGATAGGTAACATGACGCTGAAAGATCGCCTCCCGTTCCGCATTGGAAACGTGAGGAAAACGGTCGCTGCCCCCAACCAGATCGGTCGAGAAGGCCCCATGATTGTTCGTGTCCGTTTTGCCACCTCGGATAGGGTCGAATTTATGGAAAACATCCTTCCATCCGCTCCTCAGATAGCGGGCCAGCAACTCATAGTCTTCCGGGCGATAATCATCCGGTTTCTGAAAAGGAAGACGGTCGGCAAATCGCGTCAGACACATCCGGAAATTGTAGGCCTGGATGCGATGATCTCCGCTTCCCTGCGGGGCCGGCGCTTCTCCGTTGATCCCGGGCAAAAGGCCGCTGGCTGGATCGCCTTCTCGCCGGTAGGGACTGATCGGCACCTCGAATTGATGCAACTCGCGGATCTGGACACCATTCACCAATTCTCCATGGACGGTATTTCCTTCCCGACCCGAAGTCCAGGAAACGCCCGCCGCCGCCATAAGATCTCCCTCGTAGGAGGCGTCAATATACTGGTGTGCCCGCACCGTCAGGCCGCTCTCGCATTCAATGGAGACAATACGCCCCTTCTCGATCACTGCCCTGCGTAAATGCTGTTTCAGTCGCGGAACGACCCCGGCCTCGTCAAGCATGCCGTGGAGAACCTTCTCCGCCACGTGAGGTTCAAAATACCACTCTTCCTCGACTCCGTAATAACTTCCGACCCGCCGATAAAACTCACGGGCGAGGCCCCCGATCGCCGCTTCGTTTCCAATGTCCGTGCAGCCGAGGCCTCCCGATGTAAGGCCGCCAATCCATGCCGAATTGACGATCAACGCGCAGCGAAGTCCTGAATTCGCCGCTTGGACCGCCGCAGTAATGGCCCCGGCGCTCTGGCCGTAAACGCAGATATCGACGTTAAGACCGAGAGGATCAGGATTGGAGATGTCGGTGAAATGATAACGGAGGAAGCTCATCGGGAAAAAGTTTCTATAGATAGATGGCGTGATGACTGGTTTCGCCATCCATGTTATCCGAAGGCCCAGGTCCACCCCAGTCCCGAGAATGAGGAATCCCCGACCTTCGCTTAGGAAATCCAGACATTATCTGGGAAGTCCAAAGACTGGCCGGACTAAATCAGCTCTCGCGTAAGTGACAGACGCCGGAAGTCACGCGGGGGGAGTCCATATAAGTCCTTAAACCATGCCGAAAAATCGGAAAGATGGGCAAAGCCGAGATTGGAGGCGATTTCTTTAATCGACAAGGTGCCTCCCAAAAGAAGGCGCATCACCCCCTCGCGACGGCGCTGCTCAAAATATCGTCGCGGCGTGACTCCCGTGGCGGCACGAAAGAGACGCACAAACTGCTTTTCTCCAAGCCCCACTCTTGCCGCCAATTCGCTCTCCCGGAAGCGAATCTCCAGCGATTGGGTATCCAGCCATGCCACGGCGTGTCGTACCCGCTCGTCCCGGATGCCGAGCCGAGTGGGTTGTAATCCGTGCCCGCGCAGTACAGTCGTCAGGGCCCTCACGAACTGCCCTACTAGACGATGAATCTTCAAGTAATCGTCCAAGCCGAGAGAAACAGAAAGCCATTTAAGCGGCTCTGTCGAACCGAACAAGGAGGCGGCCCGAAATAACCGTCGCGCCCCCTGTTCCAGTTCTGGGTGAAGGGCGGCGGGAAACCGAATGCTCAGTCCACGGTCGAAAAGCGGCTTTCCATCAGGCCAATGAGCCTCGAAGTGAACGGACAGCAATTCAGCGTCAGGACTGAATTCCTGGTGACGAAACCCCGACCATGGGATGACCCAATCGCCAGCGCCAGCCTGAAGGCGATGTCCCTCATGCTCCACACAAACTGATCCCTTGCGGAGCAGCCACGCCGCCATTTTGTCCGGATGAAAAGAGCCGCGCCTACCGCTGGACGAAACCGGTCCCTCGTAAATCCATTGCAGGGAGAGCTGAAGATTGGACCATTCTCCGTTGCAGGCAGTCAGCGTAACGGGGTCCATGCCTTTCTTTTTAAGGGGAGGTACTCGAGGGGCCAATCCCTAAGTTAAGCCAGAAGGGCTATGAATGGCTCTTTGATGGCTAAAGAAAAGGAACCCAGCAAAAGCCAGATTCCCTTTCTCCCTACCGCCCCTTCTCCTCGTCGTTGCCGTTCAACTGTCCAATCACCCACGCCACCGCTATTGCAATGGCCCATATGGTGTCCGGTAATTGCAGGTTACATTTGGTTTAGGCGGCAGTAGGGTAGATTTTCGGCTGGAAAGAAACCCCTGGCAGG
>OULJ01000009.1_pt1 | contig 17015 bp, 22 predicted proteins | sample 1690701 | NCBI WGS metagenome assembly OULJ01 (sample SAMEA3914788, study PRJEB12502) | metagenome | biome: forest; material: soil | place: Canada | collected 2011-07-03 | depth 0.1 m | reverse complement strand
TCGGCGCTGGCGTGGGCTTGGAGAAGGGTCTCGTGCCGGAGGGCGGGGACCTCGATGTGGATGTCGATCCGGTCGAGGAGGGGGCCGGAGATCTTGTTGAGGTATTTCTGCACCTGCATCGGCGTGCACTTGCCCCGCTGGGCGTCGCCGAAGCCGCCGGTCGGCGTCGGATTCATCGCCGCCACCAGCATGAACTGGGCGGGAAAGGTCATCGTCCCCGCCGCCCGGCTGATGGTTACCGAATTATCCTCAGATGATAATACAATTTCAGTATTTCTGCAAGAATCCTTTCCTAAAAATCCAGGGAAAGAGCACGAATTCATGGCCATCATGCGATCCTCATCTTCCAACCATTCTCCAGATTAAGCACCGGCTCCATCGCAGCGACAACAACTCCCATTGTGCAGAAGAGGGAGTCGCCGGGCATAACTTCTCCGATCCAGACCATGACCAAGTCGCCCGGAGATAGCTTTGGGATCTTGTCGGCGCACGGAGTTGACGGCGTCACCGTGCCTTGATTAACGGCAATATTCTTCAAGCGCTCGGGAAGATCATTAAAGCCCGGGACGATTTCTTCCAGGCGGTCGGGCGACCGGGCAATCTGATGGTGGGAGACGATCACCACTGCGGCATACTGGACATTGTCCTTTCCTTGATAGGCATGAAGGACGAGCCCCGTAAGGCGATCCTCCGCCGTCGGACTATTGACTGCCCCAAACTCGAACTCATGCTCGTAGGCATCCATGGGGGACTTAAAAACCAGCTCTCTAAGGGGCTCAGTTTGCTTTGGCCGTCCAAAGAGTCGGTCGAATATCCCCATGTCTGCTCCTCAAAAGATTCGTCGGATGAACTCGGCGATCAGCATTGCGAATGAACCTAAAAGGAAGATCACCTTGAGGCAATAGAGGACGAAGGCAGGTTTATCGACCCATCGAGGCTTTTCGATGTCGCCCTCAATCGACTGCGTCGCCTTGTACAGTCTTTCCTCCTCCGTCTCCGTGAAACGCTTCACCCGAAGAGACGCCCAGAATGGATGTAGCACATCACATCCGAAGTAGATGACGAGTAAGCCCAACGACCAAAGAATGAAGATGGGAAAAGCGACCCGACCGGGATCCTTGAAGAACCAGCATATCGCGGCGGCAGCGAAACCAAGCTTGCGCCCGTTCTCCGTTACGTCGCGGGTGTAACTCTGGTACTGCGCCCAGAGCTCCCTTCCAGTCATCGGGGCTTTGGCATATGAGGCATCCGCGTGCCTGGATTATTCGTCGGCACCGGCTTCGGTGCGGGTTGCGGCTTCGGTGCCGGTTGGGGGGCGGGGGTCGTTGCCATATTATAGATGAGTCTGGTTGACGGAGTTCAAGTCGCAAGCTCGAACAGCGTGTTATCGCCGCCGCCTCGGCCCCCTTTTCTTCCATCCCCTCGCAAATCGAACGACCCGATTCGCAAAATCGAGCGCCAAGTTTCCATCATCAATCGCGAAGCTCGGAGGCTTTTCCAAGATGGGGGTCTGCCTGAAGAAATTCGGACAATCATTCAGCAAGTATTGGGAACGGGTGAAGAAGTGCTCGATCGGGAGTTGCGCCTTCGAACTACGGGAGAAAGAGCGATACCGGTTCGTGTCTCCTGCCGGCGTTTTTGCAAGCCAGATGGCGATGTTTTGGGGACGTCACTGCTTTGCGTGGACCTTTCGGAGATCAAGCTGTTACAGCAAAAGCTTCTCGAGTCAGAGCGACTGGCCAGCATCGGGTCGCTGTCGGCGAATATCGCCCATGAAATCAAGAATCCTTTGGTCGCAATCAAATCCTTTAACCAACTCCTTCCCGAAAGGCTGACGGATCGAGGATTCTTATTGGAATTTGCTCGGCTGATGAGGAAAGAGGTCGAGCGAATCGACCAAATCGTCAACAACCTCCTCGTATGGGCTATTTTCAAACACGCGCCGATCAGCGAGATCAGACAAAAAGAGAAATGAAATTATTCTGGGTTCAAAATCTGGTCCTAGAGCCTAATCTTATCCTTATTCAAGCGTTCTTCAAAAAATGGCAATCTGAAACGGCACAATTACATGGTGCTGACCGTGAGGCGAGAAAGGCAGGGATTGTGGATTTCAACAATGAGTTAGCGGCGATTAGGGAGAAAATCGTCAATCCCATGGAAATTGTTAAATGTGACACGGAATCACTGGACTCTATCCTAAATGATTTAGCGGACTTGGTCAGCGATGATTTGAGCAATGATCTCACCCCCCAGTCGCCCGATTGGAGCTTTACTTTTTCGAGTCTGCGGAATCAGTTTTTAGCGGAACTGCATCAATGCCAATTGCTTATCTAGCTTCTTCCTATCTCAACCGGGTTAAGCTTTTCCAAACTAGTCTTAAGTAATCCCTATTTTGCATTCGCCTCTTCTCAGAAGTCCGGGGCTGCGAGGTCGCGAAAGCCCCGCGCATCAATCCTCGCGCCAATTCCTCCGCTTGCCCGGCTTGCGCCGACGCGGAGGAAGCGTTCAAGGGGCAAGCCTTGTCGGCTCTCCCGTCCGCTGATCATCCTTGCTCTGCGAGACTGCGGATTCCTGACGCTGGCCGGGGAGCCGCCTGCGTTTGCTCCCTTTCACTTTGGCACGACCGCCCGCTGTCGCGGCCTGATTGCTCGCCCCCGCCACCGATAAATCGGTGGGAAGATAAAATCCCGCTTCTTTTGAGGGGTTTTAATTTCCGCTGTGGAAGACTGGAAGAGCCCTGGGCGGGCTATTTAGCCCTTTCCATCCTTTTCGTATCGCGAGCAAGCCGATCAACGTCGCGGTCCGTCACGGTGTCGTAGCTAATTTGCCCTAGGGCTTCACGAGCATCGGCCTGAGCCGCAACGGCATCCCATTGAACGAACGGTACGAACTGCCTCTCCAATTGCCGGTGCAGGCGAGGCGCCAGCTCATGGAGGCGATCCGAGGCAGCCTGCGGCCCCTGGGCCGTGGATGTTGCGACAGGACTCGCGATCGGCTGATCCCAGCACGCTATAAGCTGATTGATCTCGGCAACTTTATCAGCAGGCATTGGACCGGCGGGCAGGCTGGGATCGGAGGCATCGAGGATGACTTGGGTGATCTCCAAGAAGATCTCCCGTTGAATCGGATTCAAGCTGACGAAATGGGCACTGCGGATCGCCCCGATGCGGTTATCCAGTGCATCGCTCCCGGTCGTCACGTCCGTGCGATAGCTCCCAGGAGAGGCAGCCATGGCGCGTTCTCGACTCAATAGGGCGTTGAGCCGGGCCGTTGGGTCGCTCGATTGATAACGCTGCGCCAAAACCTGGGCGAAGTCGCTATCGGGGGAAGGAGCTATTGTCGGAACACCCCCCTGGGACGGACTCGAAGGGACAACGTTGGAGGGGGCGCTACTATAGCCAGAAAACTCACTTCTAGGGCTTTCGATCGGCGCCCCCTCGAAATGGGCGTCGTAGACAAGGTTGGAGAGGCGTCCCAGATTGAATTTTAGGACGTACTTCTGCCCGGCCTGAATTGTCTCCGATTGAGCGGGAGTGATGGGTATCTTTCCTCGCTCGATTCCGTGTGCCGATTCATGGCAGTAAGCCTGATTCGAGTTTGGCAGCAATATTTGAAGGAACGACGGAACGACGATGTCATCGTTTGCCGGAAATAAATCACGCTTCGCGACGACCTTCTTATCGATGATCACCGTCCGCGATGGTCCGGGGATAGCAAAGTAGTAGTCGATCGCAAAATAGCTGATGACGAGGCCTATTCCCCAGACGGCGAGCTTTTTTCCGGTCATAAGACCGTTTAGGCAGAGGGCTTCGGTTCTTCCGAAGCCGACGCGGGCGCCGACGACGCTATTTGATTTGCCCATGCGGAAAGCCAAAAACCAAGGGAGCATGCGGTCGCAAGCCACCACCCGAATTCGAGACCTTGCACATGCCACAAATTATTATGGAAATTCGGCAGGAGAAGCCGACAAGCGAAAACATGGGTCAGCGGCGCCGTAGCCAAGGCGAGGAACATCAATCCCGAGCCATAGAGCTCGAATTTCTTTGAAGTCTTCCGCCCGACGAAGAAGCAGTACGCAAAGGTAAGAGCCGTTCCATAAGCGGCGACACCAAAGGGGTTCAGCGCCCATTGCCTTCCGGCAAGCTCTCCGTTACCGTTGGCGAGGCCGAGGGTTACGTAAACAAAATCGAATCCCGATATCTCAGGGGCCAGAGAATAATTTAGAAAGGTAGTATCTCTGTTTTCGAGGACCGGCATGAGCAAGGTCAACAAAATTACGATGATCAACCAAGTTCGCAGCTTGTAGACAGATGCTAATCCGGATCGATGCTCGATCAGGTGGCGTTCCGTCGCGGATTTCAGTTCTTGGATAGGATCTATGTCAGACATACGTGGGGGGTTAGTTGGTGCGGTGAAAATCGCGTGCTATTCCTTCGAATTCACCTGTGAATTCGTCGGAGCTGTGATTCAGGATATGAATCGTATCCTGATTTCCCGTTCCGTCGGGATGCTCGGAAGTCAGAAGATTATCTCCCGACAGGCGATAATATCCGGTGAGTGACTGACCAAGCTCAGAGCAAGCGATCTGAGCGGAGCCATCGGGCCTCAGTTGAATTGAAATATGGCGAGTACCTCCTGGGCCGTCGAAGTCTCCAATCCAGGTTCCAACAATCCAACTATTTGAAACGATCCAACTATTTGAATTTCCCGTTGTCTGTGATTGACCGGCAGCCGAAGGCTGATTTTGCGAGGATTGAAGAGCCACGACTGGTTGATCCCCGGCTCCCCATCTTGTTGTCGGTGTTTGCCCGCAACCAACCAAAAGAAGCAGAGACGCGAGGGTTCCAATTCGAATGAGGCTTTTCATAAACTGCGTAGTTGTTGGGTGATGGTGGCGAGCTGCTGACCGTCGTTGGCGATCGTTGCCTGGGCTGCGCCCATATCTCGATCGAACAGGGGTTTCACACGCTTTTTAAAGCGAACCGCATAGGCGACTGTGGAAAGAGTGGGTGCTAGACCGGAAATAGGCGACCCTGGGGCGACCCTTTCGCTCTATTATAGGGCGGTATTACCGGCGAACCCAGACTACCTCATCCCGTTTGTCGCCGAGACCCATTTCGCCAAAGGACTGGGACGCCGCGCCTGCCATCGCGCCCGGGTCGAGCATCTTTTCGGCTTGGTGCTCTTTCCAGATGACCCGAGCCAGGAGCAGCCCGAAGACTGCACCACCGGCCCCTACGGCGGTGAGCACCAGCATGCGTACGGCCTTCCAGGCTGTGGCCTCGTCGCTCTTCGCCTTCGTCTGGAAGAAGAGAAGCAAGCACCACGGGGCGAGCCAGAGGGCGGCGAGGCCGGTGAAGAGCAGGCCATCGCCGAAGTCCGTGAGATCCAAGCTCTGACTGATTTGGTAGTTGCTGAAGCCTGCACCCATGAACATGAGGAATCCGAATGCAAGCGGCAGTGCGGCAGGCAGCACCGCGATGACGTAGCCCCATCCGACGGGTTTGAAGCCCCACTTCTCAGCGGTCTCCCGGTTGAACTTGTTGAATTTTCTGCACCACATAACGGTGCAGACGGTGATGATGGCCGGTATTGATAGGATGTAGATAAGCATTTTGTTCTCCCGTCTCAGATGCCTAGCGGCACGGAAGCGTTGCGTCGAGTGTTTTCCGTACAGTTGTCAGTGGGCCTGGGATTGCCGCTTCATAGACTGGGACGGTGGACGCCGCCACCAGAAAGAAGAGAGCAAAAGCCTTCGGAAGGGCGCTGCGGGCTGCTCGCGAGAGGAGCGGGCTGACTCAAGAGAAATTGGCAGAAAAGGCCGATGTCTCGCCGGATTACGTTCAGGCCATTGAACGGGGAGCCCGGCTGCCGAGCGTCGCTATCGCCGATGATTTGCGGCGGTCGGTCGGGGCATCCTGGTCTGATCTTCTCCCCTAGCTGCGGAATTAAAAGCCCCCCCTCGAAAGAAGCGGGGGGTATTCCCCGCTGAACAGCCTCTTACAAAGGGGGCATATCGTAGCCCTTGTCCTGAGCGGATTTCTCCTTAACGATCTTGAATAGTTTCCCAACCTTGTCGGCTAATGTAATCCATTCCCGACCGACAAGACCCGGACTGATAGCTGAGAAGACCGCCGCTCCGAGTCCAAGTCCAGCTTGGGCCGCCCAGAGAACTTGGGCCCACTCCAACGCCGTTCCCTTACCGGCCACGTCCTTTTTTTGAGTTTCCGTCGCATGAGCCCATGCGGTTGCCATGGCATCGACTCCTTTTAATCCGAGATTCGCCATTTGCCGATATTGTTTGGCTGTTTCAGCTTCGTCATTAGGTAAGGAGCCGTCTGCTTGAACCACCTTTTGAAGCGCATCCGCCGCAGCTTTAAAGGCGGCATTGGATTCGAGGTTTTGGAGTGCGGCACAAATATCTGCCACTACCTGTAGGTGCTGAGCGGCTAGGGCCGCTCCCTCTTCCAAGGTGAATTGTTTGGTTTTACGGCACTCCTCCTCGTCTTTTGCTTTCTTGTTTGCGTGGTCTATTGTGTTTCTTAGGGCTTCCTTTCGAGCGGCCTTTGCAGCTGCAGCTGCCTCCTCCATCTTGGCCCACTCAGTCTGGCGCTTATCCCACTCTCTTCGTAGTCGGTAGATTTTGAAGCGCATTTCTTCGCTGATCCCGATCACTGTCAGATCATACGGGCTTTTCTTGAAATCTTGTGGATTGCTCGGAAGGTGAGTGTCCCCTCCGAGCGAAGGCGGGGGTAGGGGTGAACCCTGGGGCTGTTCAGATTCCTTCGCTACATGGATCGCCGAGCTTATGTAGCCCGCAATGCGCGGCAGTTCGAAATTGTTTTGGCGAGGAATAACCGATTCAATCGGCGCGGGAGTTGGGGATTTGGTTTCGATGTGACGACCGTCTAGGCGTTGGAAGACTGTCGAATCTTGGAGTTCCTTGATTCCTTCTTTTTTTGCCCATGCGGTCAATCCGTCGAGGCGGAAGACTTTCCCCTCAAATCGAATGCTTGGGTGACGTAGTGGGCCGCCCGCCTTAGTGCGAAATTTGCCGCTCAAACGCCCCTCGCGGGCTAGTTCTTCGACCGTCTTTCCAGCTTTCAGTTCACCAGCCAAGCGCTGCAGTAGATCGGCCCTCCTTCCCACTCTTTGAACTTCATGGGCTAGGCCAGTGCCTCGCCCTGATTCGAAATGCTTCGCCCATGATAGACCCTGCCATTTTTCCACCTTAGTGGGATTCCATTCCAACCGTTTGCCGGTTTTGAGGTCCAAATTTTCCACGAGATCGTGGGAGTGAACGTGTTCCTTGTCGGTGTGCACCCAGATGATGTATTTCGCTCCGGGTGCCATGACTTCCTTGGCCCTAACTGAATCTTCGGCGATGTGACGAACGGCCTCCTTCCGCCCTTCGGTATCGCGAATTGGATTCGCGGCAACACCCGTCGAGCGCGTCAGTTTACCATCCCGACCCCGGCCCCGATACTCGAGGTCTTTGACGAGAACTTGTAGTTCCTGTTCCGGTAGGGGGCCGTCGTAAAAGACCGGCCCCCGTCCATCCTGGAGATTGACTACCACGAGGCCGACCCGGCCCCCCGGCCCGGTCGGTTCGAGCCCTTTGTCGGGGGGCTTGTTTCCCGTGGGATCGTTATTGTATCTCGCCTGAGATATGGCCGAAGCTCGAGTGTTAAAAATATGAAGAACAGCTTTCTTCATGGCTCTTGTTCAGCATTCTTCACCGGGAGAACTCCCCGCTGCCGGTCGATGAAATCGAGCGCGGTGCGAATGCGTGGGAGCACCTGACGAACAGCTTCTTCGATGTCACCGCCGCTGTCGGCCACACGGTTTAGGTGGCGGACCGCTTGATTGAGATTATTTCCAATGGCAGCGGATTGTGCAGACAGATTCATTACGGCCTGGGGCGTGAGCTTCGGCCCGAACAAACCGATGAGAGCGGCGACGAAGTTCTCTTTATCGTGCGCTCGAAACGGGGCCACCGCTTCGGAGGCCGCCGGGAGGAGTGACAGCCGCAGCGCCTCCCTTTTCGGCCTTTGAACACGGTAGGCAGCTGCCCGCGGTCTTGGAATGTTGATCTTTTTCCCGTCCTTCGATTTGTCGGTTGTTTTCTTTTCCTTCTTTTTATTGTTTTCATTTGCCGACATAGCTGTGCCGGAAGTGGGTTGCGGCATGGGAATGTCGTCTGCTGGAATGGGCTGATCTGGAGAGCGGATGGGACCTACGTCCACCGGCACTGCTGTGCCGGTGGACTGTTTCGCCGTCGCTGTCGCGTCGGCTTCGAGATCCCCATGGGGGGCTTCGCCCCCCCTGGACCCCCCAACGTTGCAGAGAGCCGCCTCTGATGGTAAGGAAGGCTTATAGGCCTCCTTATCAGCCCCAGTTGGGGCGGCAGAAGTTTGATGGATTTGGGCAGTCTCTTGCGGTTGAGGGAAGGTCTTTCCGGCGAATTGGATCAGCTCTTCCCAGTAAATGGAGCGAAGTTTGGGAAGTTCCTTCCAATTCGTCCAATGAACCTCAAAATCCTTTAGAACTGCATCGGGAACTAAGAGGCTATCGGTCAAGGCTTTCACCTCTTCCACGGTGACGTTAACCGAGATGATTTTGTGGTGAATTAGAATATCGCGCAGGACAGTCATTGCTGGTCTCCGGCGGAATTGGGAGTGACTTCATCTTGTGTCTCGAAGCCAGTCAGGCCCGACATCGAGGCAGTTTGCGTCATGTCGCCGGGCTCATTGGATGGAATGACCTCGATAGGGGTTCGGGATTTTTGCCTTCTTTTGCCGGATGTGCTGGTTCTACGGGGCATTTTTCCGACGATTTTGCGGCTGAATTGTTTCCAGGAGTCGCCGCCCAAGGCCGCTGAATAGACCGCCGCAGGTTTGAGCTCTTGGAACGCGCTGTCCCGGCCCTTCTTTTCGACCTGATCGCCCATTTGAGCGTATTCCTGGCGGAACTTGTCAGCGGCGAGGGCGGCGGCGTTCTTTGCGTTGGCGTCATGTTCTTGCCGAGCGGATCGTCCGGCAGTATCGATCAGCGCTTCGAGCCGTTCGATTGCGATTTCAACGTCAGGGGAGTGCGAGGGCAGGATGTTCCCAACCAGCTCGGACACGGTGGTAGGGGGGGTAGTAGGCTTTTCTGGCGATGAGGAATTCATGGCACTTCCCATCACCCCGTTCAGTCCCGAATGGTTCTCGGGTATGTTATTAGATGGCATATATAGCTTGTTGGTAGAACCCGCGTCTGTGTCAAGCCAGTCGTGAATAAATCTTGTTGAAGCATCTCCGATAGAGATCATTTGCGAGGAATCCCGAGTTTCCATCCTCGTGTTATCCGAAGCATGGAGGGTTTCATCCATGTCGGTGTTATGTGGAAGTTTTTTTGGGCCGGGTCAACCTCGATTTGTCTCCATTTTGAGAGGAATTTTTCCAGTAAAGGACTCTGGCTAAGTCGGTTTCCTAATAGGGTAAGACCCGCCCATGAACGCATCAAACTCGCATGGAAAGAGTAATCATGTATTCTCCGAGCATGAGCTTATCCCATCTCACTCCCGTTCATTTCCGCAAAGCCGCTAAACTGATCAAAAAGAAGGAGGGGCTCCTCGCCAGGGTCCGTAACATCGAATTTGAGCTCGATTCTTTCGCGGTATTCGGTTCCGTTCCGGAGAAGAGGCCTGTCTCCAAAGTCCTTAAAAAGCGTCGAAAGCTAAGTGCAGCAGCCAGGGCTAAGATTGCTGCAGCCCAAAAGAAGCGGTGGGCGAAAGTGAAGAAGCCAAAAGAGAAAACAAAGCAGCCTTTTTGAGAGGCTGACTAGGGCGTCGTAAATCCTACTGGGACAATCACCATGAAAGCTTTAGTTTTCTTGCTAACAGGTCTTTTTGCGATCTTCAGCACGCCTCTTTCTGCTCAGGCGGATATGAGTATCCCTGCTGAACTGAGAGCTGGAATTGATGCAGATCAGGCCACAATTGATGGGGCGCTTGATCTCCAACATGATGGTTGGGCGTACATCATGCCCAGGCCAAAATCTCCTCAAGCTGCCTGGGGAAATCCCGACGGGCGCACTACTTGGTATCAAGGCTATTGGATCAATAAACAAAGCAATCAAACCAGTTTGCAGGTTCCGGCTAAAGGCCCCGAAGGACATTATGTTGGGGATGGTCTAGGCACAAGTGAATGGAAACGCGGAGGGAGTCCTCGTCTCCCGACCAAGCTGGAATGGCTTTGTTCGATCTCGGGAGGAATTCCTCCGTCATAGGACACATGTTCAACAAGCAACTTGAAGAAATCTCTGGTTATGTCGATCTAGGGCTATGGCAGGAGGCAAACGACCTCATCGAAGAGTTGTCCCCTGATCCGGAGCTCAACGCGCTCTGGGATGGATTCATGGGGTAGGCCATCCCCTTTGACTTCAATTCTCTTGTCAGCAACGGAATAGATCGGTGAAGTGGGATGCGCTTGTGAAGATCACGCTATTCATCATGGGGGGACTCGCTCTTCTGATCATTCTGGTGAACATCGTGCATCGCCGGTCTCTCCGCTCAATGACGCCTGACGAGCGGCAAAAAGGCGACGACGATATCCGAAAAGACGCCCGGAATTGGTGAGCGAGACGGATTCAGGGCTTGAGCCGAGTGATCTCGATTAAGACAGCCACCCATACGCTAACCAGGATCGCGGCGCTGCCGATCAGGTGCCACCCCTTGATCACCCCGCCTCGCCACCCCTGAATAGCCGAGATGAGTGCGACCGCAGTGGCAACAAGGCCAAGAAGGCGAACCTGCTGAAAAAGGCCAGGAAGGGGAAGCTGGGAAAGAGCCAGAGCCAACGGCGCCAGCATGGTGGCGAATCCCACCATGACACCGATTCCAAAGGCAGGCGTTGATTTGCTTTTCATGCAAATTAACCTCATAGCGGTAGTAAATCCTAGGCGGGGGCTTGAATCGTTGGGCGGTCTGGGCTTAGCGGGTTCGTTGAAATCCTCATTTAAAATAGGGATGATCCAAAAGCTTTTAAATTCAATCCATTTCCTTCCCTAGTCCATCTACTCGGATTGTTCCAATCTCGTCCTTGGCGTTGGTCAGTCGATCTCGGTAGATGAGTCGTTTTGCCCCGCCAATAAAGGAAAGCAGAACGTACAGTGGCTTTCGTCGGCCTCCTGCTGGCACGGGATCGGGAATTGTTCGTCCCTGCTGCAACAAAACAGCCTTGGCAATTCCCCCCCTCAAACGATCGGAGCGAGGAATATCTTCAATGGTCAGGCCTACGTCAATGCGGAGTAAAAGACGCCGCAGAGCCGCTGCGGTTCTCTCTCTCGCTTCGGAATCTTTGAGATTGGGAGCCACTTGTTTGAGGTGCCAGAAGGTATCTCGGGACGGAGCCGCCTCTTCTGCCTCTGCGGTCAGAAGTTCGTTTCTCGCCTCAAAAAGCTCCTTTTCCAATTCGAGCAAGCGTTTCGCCAGGGAAACGCTACCGTTCTCAACAGCCACAACCAAATGAGTAATCTTGGCTTCGAGATCCGTGATCTTGCGCTTCAAGATCGACGAACGGGGTGCACTATTCACCTTCGGTAGAGGTAAGAAGTCGGCGGGTTGGAGTTCAAGCAGTCCATGGATGACAAGCGGCTCAAGTTGATTTGCCGAGATGCAAACAAAGCCTCCATTATCGATATCCGAGTTTAGGCATTCGTAGTAGGAGTTAAAAGTTTTCTTCCCCGTCTTGGGGTCAACAGTGCCATTCTGGTGATTGGTGTGACGCATCCAGCGCCCTTTGTAGCGAAGGAGCCCCCGAAGCAAATTATTCCAACTACCTTCTTGAGCCAGGCGTCCGCGATTTCCTCGGCCGTTACGAATCATTACCGCTCTAGCTTCGGCAACAAGTTCTTCGGATATGATCTGGGGATAGTAACCCACAATTCTGTAGTTTCTCCCAGCAACGGCGGTCTTCCTGGTTGGGGTCAGCGTTCCGGAGGGGCCTTCATTCCGGATTAGGTCACGAATACGGCTAGAATCCCATAACTTGGCCTTGGGACGCCATGTCGGAATTTTCTCTCGGTTAAATAGCCGGGCAATCTTCCCCGAGGAAATCCCGTCAGCCACTAGTTCATAGATGCGTATAACGGCGGCTGCTCTTTCTTGCGGGGAGATAATCTTGCCGTTTTGCAATACAAGCCACCATGGCAGCGAAGCTCGAAGAAGCTTTCCCTCTTTCTGAGCTAACTCTCTGTTCCTTGCCCATGCGGCTTGAAGTCGCTGGCTTTTGACCTCGCTCTCTTCATTGGCTCGCATTGCCATGGCTACCGCAATGATGAGGTCTACCCCATCGTCCTTATCGGGAAGAAATACCTTTCCAAGCATGGTCAGATGAATTTCGACCCGATGCTCGTCAAGTATCTCGGTCAAGAGACGAACGGTTCGACGGGGAGACTGGCGGGAAATACGGTCGAGTGACTCGACGACAAGGGCGCTTCCTTGGGCAATGTGGCCCGCTTTGCATGCCTCGAGAAATCTACCCAGAGCTCCAGATTCAGCATTACGCCCTTTGAACGCCGAGACTCCTAAATCGCGGAGATTGAGGGAATCGTCGAAGACAAGGCCCTGTCGTTGACAATAAGCAAGTGTCGCCTCTTCCTGACGACGTAAGGAATCCCCTGCCGCTTGGTGTTCACGGCTAAACCGGATATAGCTGTATGCTCTTTTCTGGCGTGGCACGGAATCTAGTATGCGTCGCTCGAGTTCGGATCGGAAGTCTTGAAATTGTGTTCCCATCCTCCAGAGGCTGCCGTAAAACCTCCAGGGCCGTCCGCTTGAATTCGGGCAGCTCGTCGAGGAAGAGGACCCCGTGATGGGAGAGGCTGACCTCGCCGGGGGAGGGGTTGGCGGTTCCGCCGACCAGGCCGATGTCGGAAATCGTGTGGTGGGGCGAGCGGAAGCTCCGGCGGCGGACGATCGGCTGGCCCGCCGGGAGGAGTCCGGCCACGCTGTGGATCTTGGTCGTCTCGATCGCCTCGTCGAGGGTGAGGGGAGGGAAGATCGAGGGGATCCGCTTGGCCAGCATCGATTTGCCGCTGCCCGGCGGCCCGATCATCAAAAGATTGTGCCCTCCGGCCACCGCCACCTCGATGGCCCGCTTGGCGCTCTCCTGTCCCTTGACGTCGGCGAAATCGAGATCGGCATTATCCTCCGCATTGCCCCCCTCTTCCATCTGGGCCTCGGGAACCAGCGGCGGGACCGAGACGCCGCCGAGGAAATCGACCGCCTCGCGGAGATTCGCCACCGGGATGATCTGGAGGCCGCGCACCAGGGCCGCCTCGGCGGCGTTGGCGGCGGGGACGATGAGGGCGCGGCGGCGCTGGCGCTTCGCTTCCAGGGCGATCGGCAGGACGCCGCGCACCTGCCGGACCTCGCCGGAGAGGGCCAGCTCGCCGACGATCAGGTAGTGGTCGAGGTCGGCGGCCCGCAATTGGTCGGTGGCGGCGAGGAGGCCGAGCGCCATCGGCAAGTCGAAGCTGGGGCCTTCTTTGCGGATGTCGGCGGGGGCGAGGTTGATGGTGGTCCGGCCCAGGGGATTCTTGAAGCCGCTGTTCTGCACCGCCGTGTAGACACGGTGGCAGCTTTCGCGGACGGCGGCGTCGGGGAGGCCGACCACCCGGGTATCGTAATCGCCCCAGGTATTGTTGACCTCGACCTCGACGCCGAGCGCCTCGACGCCCCAGACCGCGGCGGAGAAGATCTTGGCCAGCACGGGAGAGACGTTATCGACAAACCGTCGCTTGGGGAGCTGAAAATGGGCTTTTTGTTCCCGAAAAAAGAGAGTGGAGGCCGGGGGCATTTGGATTTATCATTGGGGAGATGCCTTCCGCCACGGCCCAGGCCGATATCGCTTCCCCTCCCGCCTCCGTGTTGGAAACCACCCGGCTGACGATCAACGAGATTTTCCACAGCATCCAGGGGGAGAGCACCTTCGCGGGCCGTCCCTGCGTCTTCGTCCGGCTCACCGGTTGCGACCTGCGCTGCACCTACTGCGATACCGAATACGCCTTCTACGAGGGGAAGAAGCGGACCCTGGCCGAGATCCTCGAGGTGGTGCGCGGCTACGGCTGCCCCCTGGTCGAGGTGACCGGCGGCGAGCCGCTCCTGCAAAAATCGGTCCATCCCCTGATGAAGGCCCTGGCCGACGAGGGCTATACCGTATTGCTGGAAACCAGCGGCGGCCACGACATTGCCCCGGTCGATCCCCGCGTCCATCGGATCATGGACTTGAAATGCCCCAGCAGCGGCGAAACGGGCCGCAATCTCGCCTCGAACCTCGCCCTGCTGGGACCGCGCGACGAGGTGAAATTCGTCCTCGGCTCGCCCGAGGATTACGCCTGGGCCAAGGCCCGGCTCGAGGAGGCCGCGCACGATTGGCCCGCCAAGGTGGCGGCGATCCTCTTCTCGCCCGTATTCGGGAAAATCGATCTCCGTTTCCTCGCCGAATCGATCCTGAAGGACGGCCTCCCCGTCCGCCTCCAGGTCCAGATGCACAAGCTGATCTGGGAGCCGACCGCGCGTGGCGTCTAAGCGTCCAAAGAATCCCCCATCCGCAATCCCATGGCGTTCCCCTCATCGTTCGATCCCAACGATCCCCGCCTTCAGCTCCCCGATCCTTCCCAGCCGCCGGCGGTCAAGCCGCCCGTTCCCCCCGGACGGCCCGGCGACGGGCCCGGCTGGGGAAATCGGATCCTCCTGATCGCTTCCATCGTGGGGATGGCGGTCTTTTCCCCGATCCTGCTCAAGCTGAACCACCTGAGCGAGGATGACAACGTCTTCACCGCGGCGATCATCCTGCCGGTCCTGGGCTTCTTCTTCTCGCTGGTGGTCTTCGCCGGGGTGGTCGGCGTCCGCGTCGTCCACTGGATCGCCGAGTGGTTCGTCGACATGATCTTCGGCGCCCACGGCAGCGGCTACGTCGCCGACGATACCTGGCCGAAGCCCGATTCCGAAGACGATCCCGATCGCGGTTCGGGAACCTCGAAATCGACTGGGCGGTGAGTTCCTTCCCCCGCCTGCTGCGGGTGCTCTACACCCCGGCGCAGATCGAGGCCTTTTCCGGCGGCGGACCGGAGGGGCCCGCAATTTCCTGGCGGTGTTGCGCCGTCATCGACCAACTGCGGGCCACCTCGACCATCGTCACCGCCCTGGCCCACGGCGCCGCCGCCTTCTACGCCGTCCGTTCCGTCGAGGAAGCCCGCCTCCTCAAGCGGAGCAAGCCGGAAGCCCTGCTGGCCGGGGAGCGCGGCGGACTGCCGCCGGAGGGTTTCGATCTCGGCAACTCGCCCCGCGCCTTCACCCCGGAGGCGGTCGGAGGGCGGGAGATCATCCTTACCACCACCAACGGGACCGGCGCCCTCGCCGCCTGCCGGGGCGCGGAGACGATCGTGGCCGCCTCCTTCCTCAATCTCTCGGCGGTCGTCTCCCTCCTCGCCGGGAGCCCCGCGCCCCGCGCCCTGCTCTGCGCCGGGACCGGGAACGATTTCTCGCTGGAGGACGCCATCGTCGCCGGCGCCATCGCCGAGGAGATCGCTCCCGGCCATCCCGCCGCCGCGATCTATCGCGCGGTGCGGGGCGATCTTCCCTCCGTTCTCCGCCGCACCGTCAACGGACGGCGCCTGATCGCCCTCGGGTTGGAGGAAGACATCGCCTGGTCGCTGCAGCGGGACCGCTTCCCGGTGGTGCCGCGCGGGCGGGTGGTCGATTTTATCGTCGAAGAAACGCCGGTGACAGCGGTAGTCTTGACCCGATGAGTTCGATCTCGACCACCGTGCCTTCTGCATCTCCGGCGCCCGCCCCCTTCGCGCTGCTGCCGCCCAATATCCTGGAGGTCCTGCGCTGGGAGGCGATCTTCGGGAACAGCCATCCGGTGGCGCTCGATCTCGGCGCGGGCGACGGCGGCTTCACCCTCGCCTACGCCCGGGCCCGCCCCGATCTCAACCTGGTCGCGGTCGAGCGGCTCTTGGGCCGGGTCCGCAAGATCGCCCGCCGCGCCGAGCGGGGAGAGTTGCGCAATCTCCGCGTCCTCCGCCTCGAATCGAGCTATGTCGTCGAGCGGCTCTGCGCTCCCGGCTCGGTCTCCGAGATCCATCTCCTCTTCCCCGATCCCTGGCCGAAGCGGCGGCATTGGGAACGCCGCCTCCTCCAGGTTCCCTTCCTCCAGCTGGCGGCCCAGGCCCTCCGTCCCGGCGGCGCCTTCCGCTTCGTCACCGATTACGCCGAGTATTTCCAGCACGGCCTCGAAGTCTTCGCCCAATCTCCCCAATTCGTCCGCGTCGAGGAGGACCCGGCGCTCCCCTATCCCCCCACCGATTTCGAGCGCGGCTTCCGCGCCGAGGGCAAGCCGATCCACGGCGGCGTCTGGCGGAAGCGGGCGTAGGGAGTTGCCGCGCTCCCTTGCGGAAAAATGCTTTGCGGGCAGACTTAGGGCATGAAGAAATCCGTCGAAGCCTGGTCCCCGTTTTTTCTGAGCGTCCTCCGCATCGTCGCCGCGTTCCTTTTCCTGGAGCACGGGACGTCGAAGATCTTCGATATTCCCCCGCAGCCGGTGCCGCACGCGGTTCAGCTCTTCACCCTGGTCGGTTTCTCCGCGATCCTGGAATTGGTGGGCGGGGCTTTGCTCTTCCTTGGCCTCTTCACCCGCCTCACCGCCTTCATCCTCTCGGGCGAGATGGCGGTGGCCTACTTCATGGTCCATGCGCCCCACGGCTTCTTTCCGCTGGCGAACAAGGGGGAGCTGGCCGTCCTCTACTGCTTCGTCTTCCTCTTCCTGGCGGCGGCGGGTGGCGGCCCGGTCAGCCTCGACCGGTTGCGGGGGAAGAACTAGAAACTAAAGCTTCAGCTTCGCCACGCTCTCGGCCACGTGGGCGGCGCTGGCGCGGAGCTGGCTCAGCTCGTCGGGGGTGAGATCGAGTTCGATCACCTTCTCGACGCCCTTGCGGCCGAGGACCACGGGGACGCCGACGAATTG
>OULJ01000014.1_pt1 | contig 19421 bp, 19 predicted proteins | sample 1690701 | NCBI WGS metagenome assembly OULJ01 (sample SAMEA3914788, study PRJEB12502) | metagenome | biome: forest; material: soil | place: Canada | collected 2011-07-03 | depth 0.1 m | reverse complement strand
CAAAATCGACCCAAACCGCTCCGCCAAAAATCCCACCTGATTCCGATGAGGCAAAACAATCGTAATGCGGGGATCAGACATAAAAAACCGGCATCCTAACCCTTCATTCAGAAAGGGTGAAGCAAACGATTTTCATCATTTTTTATGCAATGGAATAGCCATTGCCGGACAAATGCTGATCGGGCCCCCTGAAACTGGTCCGAATTGCGGGAAGCCGCCGGTAGAAAGCCCACCGAAAGGCTATGCCTGAAACACAAAATTGCCACCATCAGCTTCTACCGTTGGGCAGAAGAAATACGGCGGGATAAAGATGATTAGCTTGTGGTCTCCGAGGAAGACCCTCACGCACGCAGGCCTAACCGGTATAATTGCGCCCGCCAGATTGCCCGCCGACGGATATTCCTGACCGTGCGGTCGATCTCTTCCCTCAGCGGCTTTCGTCCGAGTTCGCGATCATGGAGTCGGGTCGACTCCTCCTCTCCCACGGTATCCATGATCGCACTGGTCTTCTGCTGATCATGGACTCGGAAACAGCCGAGGAATTCCGGGATATGCTGGAATTTGGCGCCCGCAGTACGGAATCTCAGCAATAAATCCCAGTCGAGCGCGAATTGGAACGACCTATCGACACCTCCGACCTTATGCCATACGGAGCTTCGCCAAAAACAGGTTTCCTGGGGGATAACGTCGACGATGGGGAGATCGGCGGGGTCATGGGCCGGGAGTATCCATCGCCCAATCTCATCGCCATCCCGGTTAATCAGAATTCGATCGCCGTAAAGGACGTCGATCTCCGGGTGGCGCATGAAATAATGAGAGACAATCTGAAGGGAGTCGGGGCTCAGTAAGTCGTCCGCATTCAGCCAGCCCATAATTTCGCCGTCGATTTTTTGAAAACCGGCGATGATGGCATCGGCCTGGCCCGCATCGGGCCGTGAATGCCAATAATCGAGCCGGTTCTGATGACGCCGGATAATCTCGGCGGAACCATCCGTTGAGCCTCCGTCAGTGATCGCATAGCGTAATCGGGGATAGTCCTGTCCGAGGATGCTTTGGATCGTCTCCTCGAGAAAGGCAGCTTGGTTATAGGAAGGTGTTACCAGCGCGATGCAGGGTGGAGACTTCGGCCAGATTCTTCGGCGCCGCGATGAGGTGAGGCGAATGGGCTGGGGAGGATATTGATGGAGCGTCGCGGGAATCATATAGGTCCCCCTGCCCTGCAACCAGTGGCGCAAGCGGCGCACCTTTTTCTTCAAGAAGCCGATCATGATTTCTTTTCCTGACGAGTATGGTCAGCTGATATGAATATAGCCTGCACCCCAGGCGCGCCGAATACGGGAAAATTGATCAATGGCTTCCTCGATGACGCGGGCAAAGTCATCGGAGGTGAAGCGGCGGCTTCGCTCCAGTCCGCGCTCCACGAGTTGTTTGCGCAACGCAGCGTTCCCCTTTAGCTCGAGAAGCCTTTCTGCCAACGCTCGCTCGTCGGCGCGGGGAAAAAAGAGCGCCGCTTCCCCGAGTTGCTCATGGGCTCCGTCATACTCGGCAGTGACGACGGGGCAGGCCAGTGCCATGGCCTCAAGAGGAGGGAGATTCTCGGGGCCGAAGAAACTGGCGTAGCAGAGGGCGAAGGCATTGCGATAGAGGGCGATCAGTTCCTCTTTTGGAATGAAACCGCGGAATTCGACCAAATCATCGACACCAAGGGCTCGCGCCCGTTCTTGAACGTGGCTCTGGTTCCCCTTATCGGAGCCGACGAAGACGGTGCGCAGCGGCCAGCCGTACTCCTGTCGTAGGAGGGCAAGGGCGTGTAAGATGACAACGTGGTCTTTGTGCGGCCAGAATTGTGCTGGATAGAGCAAGTAATCGAAAGCACGATTCCCATCGAAGATTGCTGGACCCGCCGTGAGAGCCCAGTCCGGAGTGGGATGAGGGACGAGGACGAGTCGCTCGGGATGGACGTGGTAGTAGTCTATGGCCTCGCGACGTCCAGTTTCATTGGGAACAAAAATGAGGGCAGCGCGCTTGAGAATCTGGTGATAGTAACGCTCTCGCCGTTCCCATTCATACCACATGGAGACCTCGGGGAAGAAGGGGTGGCGGAGATGCTCCAAATCCCATAGAACAATGCCGAAAGGGATATCGAAGACTTGGGCTTTGTCCGGGTGGAGGTAGAGGAGAAACTCGATCCCTTGTTCGATCAAGGCTGTCTGGGCCCGCTCCCGTCGTCCCGGAGCGGGCTTCAAGCGCCCCTGCCTTCTCGGACGCAGCGCGTTGAACCAGCGAGCGATCCAGCCGAGCTCCTTGCGGGGAGGGCTCATGTCGCGGATGCCGAGCATCGCATCGTCAATCAAGACGAGCTCATGATGGCTGCCAAGCCGCTCGATGACCAACTGGGTTGTGCTGGAAAGAATCGTGTGGGCCCCTCCCGAACCGGGGGCTACATCCAAGACGTGAATACCGATTTTCACGAGGAGGCGGCCCGGGCAGGCCGTTTCTTCCGCGAGGACGCCCGGCGAGGGCGCGCTATGAGATAGGCGGCCCAAGTATTGAGAGTTGGCTCCGCCGCGGTCATCCATTCACCGAATTCCAAGATCTCCATCCCTGCTTGGTTACAAAGAAACTCCAATTCGGGCCGGAAGAGATATCTCATCCGATGTTCCTCATTGAATTGGTAGAATTTCTCCTCCTCCTTCTCAATTACGGTGACATCATAGCGGACGACAACGGCGTTCCGATTGGGGAAAAGCTCCGGGACGGCGATGCGAGATATAGTCCGTTCAGGACTGTCGATCCGCTTCACGCGCGTGGCAGGCCGGTCGGTGAGGACGCCGGGACCATGCCAGAAGTCAAGGAAGATCAAGCTCTCCTCGTGAGCATGAAGGGCTGTCGTCTTGAGCGCAGCCAGTAGGTCGTCATTGTCTAGCTGGTAGCTAAGGACGTGGAAGAGGGCCAAGACGGCATCAAAGCGGCGGCGTAGGCGCACGGTGCGAATGTCTCCTGGCTGCAGGGAGAGACGGCGGGCGATTCGCCGCGGCATCCGTGCCCGGCGCGCCTCCGCCATGGCGAGCATGCGAATGCTGAGGTCAACGCCTACTACTTCTTGGAAGCTTTCGGCAAGAATCCCGGCGTGCATGGCGGTTCCGCATCCCAAATCGAGCAGAGACCCCCGGCGTGCTCCGTGCTTTCGCAGGAGGGTGGAGACGAAATCCGCTTCCCCTTGGTAATCCTTATCCCGGTAAAGGGCATCATAATAGGCCGCGTACTGGTGATCAAAGACGTTCACGACAAAATCTCCCTTGTGGCTTTCGCAACATAGACGATCTGCTCGTCGGTCAAAGCCATCCCGCTGGGAAGATAGAATCCATAGCGTGCGATTCGTTCCGCCACGGGATGGGAATCGTCTTTGAACAAGCCCATTCGCCGAAACACCGGTTGCTCATGCATCGGCCAGAAGAAGGGCCGAGTGCCGATCCCTCGGGCGGCCAATTCCTTCTGAACCGCTGTCGCGTCCCGACCGGCGGAATCACGAAGGACAAGGCCGAAGACCCAGTAAAGGTTTTTCGCGCCATTGGCCTCCCGGAGGGGAAGTTGAATTGCAGGAAGATCGCCGAGAAGATCATCGTAGCGCCTTCCCATCGCCCGTTTGCGTGCCATGAATTCATCCCATCGCTCCAGCTGGGCGACGCCGACTGCCGCCTGGAGATTTGACATCCGGAAATTCCAGCCCAGTTCGTCATGGACGAAGCGGCGGGCAGGCTGAAAGCAAAGGTTCCGTAGGGACCGGCACTTTTCGGCGAGGTCGTCATCATCGACGACGATCATGCCCCCTTCGCCGGTCGTAATCAGCTTGTTGGGATAGAAGCTGAAGGTGCCGATCTCGCCAAAGGAGCCGCAAGGGCGTCCCTGGCATGTCTGGCCATGGGCTTCGGCAGCATCCTCGATGATTTTCAGGCCATGGATCCGGGCCAATTCCAGGATCGGGCCCATTTCAACGGGAAGGCCATAGAGATGGACGACCATGATGGCGCGGGTGCGCGGCGTGATTTTCCGCGCCACTTCTTCCGGGACCATATTCCAGGTGTCCGGATTGCAATCGACCAGGATAGGCAACGCCCCCGAGCGGATGACTGCCGCGACGCATGAGATGATGGTGAATGTCGGCAGGATGACTTCGTCGCCGGGCTGGAGCCCCAGCGCGGCCACGGCCACATCGAGCGCCGCCGAACCGTTGGCAACCGCGATGGCATGGCGGCGCCCAACGCGCGCGGCGAATTTTTCCTCGAACTCCCGCACAAAGGGGCCATCGGAGGAGATCCAGCCGGTTTCGATGCAGCGGGTGAGGTAGGCCTTTTCGTTGCCGTCGAGGAGGGGCTCGTTGACCGGAACCTGCATAGGCATGCTTAGGGGATGATGTTCACCCGGTTCGGGGACACCGCCGCAAAGCGGGTCTTTTCTCCCTCCCCGGCATAGGGCCCCTGTTTCACCTCGATCATTTCAATCTCCTCCAGCACCTCGAAACCGTGGCCCCCATGGGCGAGGAGGATCACGTCGCCAGCTCCAAGGACGCGGCTCTCCAAGTAGGCGCGGTCGTCCCGGTAGAAGTCGACCCGCAGCTTTCCCCTGCGAATGATCAGGACCTCCTGTGTCACCTCCACACTGCGCGGCTGCGGTACATGGCAGTGGGCGTCGATTTGCTTTCCCGCCGGATGCTGCATATAAGCCAGCTGCTGAGAAAACTGCCCTGGAGTAAAGAAGCGAATTCCCGAAGCTGAATAGCCTGCGCGAACGATGATAGCCAGCACTTGGCCTTGGTCTTTGATTTCTTCAAGCATACCGATTCCTCATGATGCCTTCCATTCCGGCAAAGAGCGACTCCCGTTTTTTAGCGTCGGCAGTCGATAGTCCCAATAATCCTTGCGCATCACCCACTCCAGGAGGGTGGGGTCCCGCCAGACTTCCCTTTGATGGAAAGCGTAACCTCGCTCAAGGTGGAGGGCGGCGAGGTCACGGATACCTTTCCGGCGGCCCAGGATGCCGTCCCAAGCCTTAGAGAAAAGACGGTGCAACTCCTGCATGGGTTTGCCCAGAACAGGAGCCGAGCTTTTTCCGGTTCGACGGATCTCCGTATAGGACTGCGCCACTCCTTCAAAGAATCCGCGCGCGGCGAAATAGACCTCGGTTAACCTTTCATCAGGAACCTCATGCAAGACCTCCGCCTCGGGATGGTATAGGGCCTTGGCGCCAGCCTCCTTCAAGCTCAAGCTAAGGCCGGTTTCACCGTCCCCCTGAAACCGGTGCAGCGCCTTGGGTGCGGTATCGGGGTGGAACCCCCCAAAGCGAAGGAGGCTTTCTTTGCGAATGGCATAGTTGAGGCCCCAGACATAGCAGGGATCAATTTCCCGGACGGCCCCCCCTCCATCAATCAAGCTCAGCCAAATGCAATGGCGCCCTTCTTCGGACTCGGAGAAGAATCCGTCAAGCCAGGGAGGCGGAGCGCTTTCAAAGAGAGGACGGCTCGGTCCTCCGACGAGATGAACCGCTGGATCACGAAAAGCGTCCGAGATGGCGCTTAACCAACGGGAGCCGAGTCGCACGTCGTCGTCCAAATAGATGCAGATATCTCCCCGGGCTTCCAGCGCCCCCCGGTGCCTTCCGGAAAGGAGTCCCGGAACCGGTTCCAGGAAATACCGGATAGGATAGGGATGATTGCGCTCCTGGATTGCGGCGACTAATGCAGAGGTATCGTCCCGAGAACCATTGTCGACGACCAGAATCTCCCGGTCCACTCCCAGTTCTTCCAGCGAAAGGAGGGATTCCAAGGTTCTCTTTAGGGAAGGCGCCCGGTCACGAGTCGGAATTATGATGGAGAACATCATGTTCAGTCCAGGGTGCCGATGGAGACGAATTTCAACCAAGCCGCGGTTCGCGCGGCCCCTTCTGCAAATGTAAGGATGGGACGATAGCCTAGCAAAGCCTCAGCCTTGGCCTGCGGCAATATATGACGGCACTGCTGCAAGCTTATGATCTCGGAATCGGGCATATCAATGGGTGTGGCCAGACGCCGATCGAGCCGGGAACCCATCAATAGACGGCCTCGGATCATGCGTCCGAGGGGGCCTGCTTTTTTCAGCCGTGGGAGTAGCGCGGCCCACTGTTGTGCGGCGAATGCCGCGTTTTTCTTTCTGCGGACCTCCCTTGGCGATAGGTTGGGAATCATGGCTGGATCAATTCCTATCGCGCTGGCTACCGAGGAATAAAACTCTTTCCAAGTGATCCGCTCCCCATCCGTCACGAAGAAGGCTTGGCCGGCCGCCTCCGTCCGGGTTGCCGCCAGCCAGATCGCCGAAACCAAGTTATCGATATGGACTGTGTTGCAGACGCCCTGTCCTCCGTCATATAGCCAGGCCCGCCCCTCCAACAGGTCCGTGGCGATTCCTGCCGTCCAGTAAACGGAGCGTGGCCCATGGACAATGCAGGGCCGAAGGATAACCGTTTCCATCCTGCCTCCCTGCATCTCGGCCAACTTCAACTCGGCGAGTACCTTGCTGACATTATACTCGAACGGCTGCTTCATCTCCAGGGGTTCCGCTTCGTGGATTCCGGCATGGAGCCGATGTCCGTGGACCACTGAGCTGCTGAGATAGACCAGTCGGCGCACGCCTGCCCTCTCAGCGGCTCGATAAGTCGACTCAAGGCCTTCGAGAATGGTCCTTCGGTCGCCGACCACGCAGTGGACTAGGGTGTCGCATCCCTCCAGCTGCCGCTCCAGCCCTGGCGAGTCCGTCACGTCGGCGATCCGGCTATCCAGATTGAAGCGAGCCAGCCGAGCCAATCCCCGAAAAGAACGGACAATCGGCCTTACGTGCGCCAGTTTCCGTAGCAATAGCCATTCGGTGAAACGATAGCCGATGAAGCCACCCGCTCCCAGGACGGCCACGCGAGGACGATCAACCATGGAGCTCAAGGGCCTCCTTTCTTTCGACGGGGTCAAGCCAGGGCATATCCAGGCAGGTCCGTTGGGCATAGCATTTCTCGATCAAGTCAATCGCCTTGCGTCCCTCCGTAGCGGGAACGACAAGTTCCGCTGCGCCCTCCGCAGCATCCAGCACATTTTCCAACTGGCGAATGAAGCAATCGAGGAAGCTGGGCGATACCGCCCCATTCTCTCGGTCCATGATTCGGCGCAACGCTCCCTCAATTTCAGGGTCGCCAGAGGGAATGCGCCAATCGAGTCGATCGATGACGTCGCAGCAGTAGGTAATCCGCCCTTTTTCAAAGTCGAAGTCATAGCGATTGGGCAACGGCCAGTCACGGCTGAGTTGGACCGTTCCCTCCACGCCGCTTTCCATCCTCATTCCCAAGTGGCAATTGGCTTCCACGCCACCCAATGCATCGTCCTTATATGCCAGGTCCGTCACGTCGCCCATCCACCATAGGAGGAGGTCCAGGGTGTGGACCCCCGCGTCGATCAGGACCCCCCCCCGGCCGACTGGCGGCTGAAAAAGGAGGCTGAGACTGCTGGCCAGCTATATGTCTCTCCTTCCAGAATGCGGAAGGTGCGAAGGGGACCGAGGACGCCCTCCTTGATGATCGCCCGCAACGCGCGACAGGACGGAAAGAAACGGCGGAAGTGGCCGATCGCCAAGGGCCGGCCCCCCTGTCGCGCGCGGTCGATCATCCGGTCGCATTCAAGGCCCGTCATCGCCATCGGCTTCTCGCAAAGGACGGCCAGGTCCCTGTCGAGGCATTGCAATACTATTTCCTCATGCAGGCAGTGAGGTGCCGCGACGATGGCCAAGCTCAAGCCGGGCTCCTCCAACGCGGACGCCAGTTTCGCATAGGAACGCGCCCCGGGGAAGGAGGCTGCCAGGGTCTCCGCCCGCCTCAAATCTGGATCGACGACTCCCGCCACCTCCAACCGCCCGCGGGCGGCCAGCTGCCCAAGGCCGGGGATATACAGGATCTTGGAGACGGCGCCACAGCCGATCAGAAGGACACGGTGTTTTGATGTGGCGCTCATTTCTGATCCGCCTCTTTCAGGCGTCCCACGTAAAGGATCCGGTTTATTTCGAGCTCCTCTCTCTGCACAACATCGAAGAAGCGCCGGAAGGCGCGCTCGAACCATTCCTCCTTGTACCAGTCAGGCACGGTTGGGGTGCCAGTCCCGTTCCATAGGCCCAGGGGCATGAATTCGATGATCACGAAGCGCCGGGTGTATTTCGCGATCATTCTCAATACCTCCTCTATGGGGAATCCGTCGGAGAGAGTCAGGTGATGCGTGACGGCAAGCGCAAGAGCGACATCGGAGCGGAAACGATCCATCGGGCGTCGCTCGAACATGCCGCCCTCCGGGACGATAAGATCGACGATTGCCGACTGGAAAATCTTGGAGGAAGAAGGCGGAAGCAGATCCTGGCAGCGGAGATGCGCACGGTTGACAGCCTCCCAATCCCGATCAAGGCAGGCGACCCGGCGCACCGCCGTCCTTTCCATCATCAGCAGGCTGACCACGCCTTGATTTCCCGCGAGATCGACCGCCGACTCGCATCCCAATTGATCGATGATTTCCAGAATGCGATCGAAGCGCGGATTTGAGACCAAGGCACCCTCGCGAAAGTTTTCCTCATGATAGCTTCCCCAAGCCGTGAGGGCATTGGTTGCGGGGCGAAGCGCCGCGATTTTTCGACGAAGAAGGGGCCGGTTCTTGATCAATGCTTCGGCGGGCAGAAGCCGCTCCAAAAATGAGATCAGCCCCTTTCCAGGACGCAGGTGGCGCAGACGACTCGCCTGTCGAAAGCACCATCGGTCAAGGCTTCTGCTCAAAGCCTTTCCGATCCAACGTCCCGCGAGGAAAAGACGAGGATGGCGGAGGAAATGCCAGATGGCGGCGGGCAGGGTCTCATATCCGCTGGAAATGATGCGCTGGGCCAGGAATCTTTCGCCTCGGCTCCATAACCAGAGCGGCTGCCAATAGAGAGTGAGAAAATCGAGGGGTATATCAGCATGCTTCCCTTCCAGGGGAAGGATGCTGCCGAGATCGATCCACAGCGCGCGGCCGTTCCGAAAGAGGATATTATAAGGGTGATAATCCTTCAGCCTCCATCCCCTTTTCTCCAAGATCCCCACAACGTCGAGCACGGCAAGGGCGGCGTCCTGAAACATGGTGAAAGACCATTCATAGGGATAGGTGACGAATGGGATTTTTTCATGCTCCACCACCAGTCCGAATCCCGCCAGTTGATGGCCGGTTACGCGAGAGCGGGGAAAAAGATGCCTATCCGCCAATTCGTCAAGGACACCCGAGGCAAAGAGTGTTCGTGTCTGGTCGGCATAATCCGGGAAAATGCCGCGATAGAGGCGCTCCTTCCATTGAAAAACCCTACCCACCGGGTCGACCCGGGAAAGTTCCGAGAATTGGACTTCATTTTCGGGAATCTCCAGCGGGATCTCTTGCCCCTGATCGGATCGTTCCAGCGGCGCGGGATCGCGAACGATTTTCGATGAGACCAAAGCGAATGGATTGTTCATGGGGTTTTAGGTTGATGGGAGCCGGGAAAGAATTGCCGTCGCCGCGGCGACCGCGCACGGCTCCGTCGGCTCGGTGAAATATTTCCGCAGAAAGGCGGTCTGACTGCGGCGTCGTTCCTCCGTCCATTCCGCTCTGAAAACGGGATCCCCGGCCAGATTTTCCAGCAGGGTTTCGAGAATCGACATTCGGTCGGCGAAGAATGCCCCCTCCTGGAACATGAAGCGCCATCTCTCCTCTCCATCCAAGACGGCACAGACAACTGGACGGCCCAGGCGCATCGCTTCGATGCCGATGGTCGAGAGTTTAGTGACGATGACATCGGCCGCGTTCAGCGCGTGATAGGGGAGCAAGTCCTTCCCGACTTGGAAGAGATTGGGTAGGGAATAGACGCTGATGATCTCCTCGAGGGCTCCGGGATAATGACCGGGATGGGGCTTTAGGATCAGTGCGACGCGGGGATGCTTTTTGACGAAACGCAGGAGCGCGTGTGTCATGAGGGCGTATTCCTGGGAAGAAAGATAGCCTCTCAAGACTAGGCTCGGGTCGTAGAAAATATGGAAATCGTATCCCTCGGGAATGTTCAGGATGGCGCGAGAGGAGGCAGCATCATGTTTCCGGCTCCATTCTTCCAAATGATCGTAGCGTCCCTGGCCCACTTTTGCGATTTTTCCGGGGGCGACTCCATTGCGGATCATCAACTCCTCCTGAATATCGCCGACGAGCAAGTAAAGATCCGCAGGATGTTCGGGATAATAGGGGCCCTCACAAGCCATTCCCACCCAGTATTCAAATACCATGGGTCTGCAGGAGGGATTTATGCTGGCGAGAACGACTGCTCCCTCGATAAGCGAGAGCCCCCCCCAGATCTTGAAAGCGGCGGGTCTGTTCCTCCGAAAGTACTCCCCGGCTGCCCGACCCAACAGATAGCGCTCCGCCGTCTCCGCCTTGATGAAGCGCCGGATGACAGGCCGCAGGATTTCGGCGAGAGGAACGTCCTCGTATCGCAGCTGCGGATTCCGGGAAAGTATCTTAAAGGATTTCTCCGATGCCGTGAGAAGGATCTGCTCCAGGCGGAGCCCCTCCTCCTCCGCACCCGGCGGCAGGAAATCCTCCAACTCCCGCGCCGGCAGTCCCTGCCGCCGTACTTTCTCCGCACCTTCTTTCGCCCGCCAAGTGAGGGCGCTGGGGCGGGCGCCCTTGCGGTGCAGTGCCTCCATGACAGGGATGATGTTCTCGACGTGCTTTTCTTCGGGGCTGCAAAGCTGAAATACGATCTCACCGTCGATTCCTTCCGGCGGCTGAAGGGGAAGGGAGACTTTTTCAGACGCGGAGGATCGTGCGGGGGAGGGGCGACGCATCCGTTTGAGAAGCGCCTCGGCCCAGGTCCGCAGAAAACGCATCCGTCGGATCGGGATCGACCGGCTGCGGGCTGTCTCCATCAATACCAGGTCCTCCCAGTTCTCCGGGTCATGGCGCAGCCTCACCTCATCGACCTGGTAGGAGACAAAGAGGAAGAGGTAGGAACGAATGAGCAGGAGTGTATCCTGGAGGCGGCGGGTGGTGTCGCCTCCTTCCGTGAAGAGAGTCCAGTGCAGCAGTCCGGGTGAGCCTCCCGCCCCCTCGGCGAGGGTTTCCAGCCATCCGTTCAGGGCCTTCCAGATCCGTATCACCTCATCGGCGACTTGATAGCACGATTCCATTCGCTCGATCCAACAGACCTCCTGGATCCAGGGGAACTGGGCGGCCGCGTGGTGGACCGCCATGTCATCCGAAGCCACGATGTACCGCTCCCCCCGGCGAGGACGGAAGCGCCGCAGGGCCGCGAGCCGGCTCGGCTTGCGGCAGATGATGAGGACGGTTTTCCCGGGTGGCGTTCCGTCCTGAATGCTTGTGATCGGGGGTGGCGTCACCAGCAGGTCCTTCCGCCATCGATGACCAGGTTGGCCCCCGTCATATAAGAGGACGCGTTGGAGACCAGGAAGAGGACCGCCGCCTTATATTCATCGGGCTGCGCCATGCGACCGAGCGGGATCAGCCGGGAAAGTCTCTGTACGAATGCGGGATCCTGCTCGGCTGCGACGCCGCCCGGCGAGATCGCGTTGACACGGACTCCCCGATCGGCCCAATAGGTCGCCAGGTAGCGGGTGAGCCCCAGGAGACCCGATTTGACTACCGAATAGCTGACTCCCTTTTTCGGTTGCCGCTCCGGGGGTTGGCCCTCCTGGACGTAGAGACGCTGGTCGGGGCCGATCAGCGCCAGGTCGGAGGCGATATTTAGGATGACTCCGTCGCCGGCTTCCGCCATTGCTGTCCCGAAGGCGCGGCTGCATAGCACCGCGCCGGTGAGGCCTACCGCCAGGTCGCGCTGCCAAGCCGTCAGGTCGAAGTCTTCCAATCGGCCGCTGAGGAGCGACGAGATGCCGGCCTCCACCTTGGGGTTGACCGCGGCATTGTTGATGAGGATGCCGATCTTTCCGAAACGCGCCGACGATTCCGCGAAAGCCCGATTGACGGAGGTTGGATCAGTGATATCGACCTCAACTCCGACCGCGCGTGGGCCGACCTGGGCCGCCGCCGTATCGAGGCTTTCCCGGCGGATATCGGCCAAGATCGGAGTGCCCCCCGCTTCGTGGATGACTTGAGCATGCCGAATGCCGAGAAAACCTGCTCCCCCGGTAATGAAGGCGACACGGCCTTGTAAGTCGAAGAGATCGAGCGTGGAGGAGGGGGAGCTCATCTATTTTGTTCTGCGGGTGCGTCGACCTCGACGTGGAAAGCATTATATCGGCGAGTCCACTCCTCGGCCCGCGCCTGGCCCCAGGCGGCGATTTGGGTATCCCGGTCCCGTAGGGCGATGATATCTCCCAGGGAGAACCGGGGATTGCCGGGATAGAGGCTTTCCAAGACAGCCTGGAAGAAGAGGAAGTCCTCGGGATAGTCGAGCGTCATCCGCAATTCAGGACGGCGCAAAGCCTCCGAGGGGGGCGCGATTGCTTCCGTCCGGAAGCCATTATCTTCCTGAAAATAGCGCTCCCACCCATCTGAACCTCCAATCTTGATGCGGAGCAGCCGTTCCAGCGCGCCGCGCGTGACTCCGTAGGGAGAGGTGCCGGAGGGAAGCTCGGGAAAATAAGCGAAATCGGCTCCCGTTCGTTCCAGGCTCTCCACGATCCGGTCGGCGGCCTGGGGATCGGAGAAGACGTCATCGCCTCCGATCGAGATGACGGTCTCCAGATCGAAATGGGATGCCGCGGCGACCATGCGGTCAACTACGTCCTCGGGATGCCCTCGGAATACTTCCAGCCCAATCCGGTCGGCGAATCCAGCCAGCACATCGTCATCGGGTGCGGTCGTCGTGCAGAGCACGATCCGCCCGGCCCGGCGGGAGGTCCGCAGCCGCTCGATTTGGTAGTCGATGAGGGGACGGCCCATCACCTCTTTCATCAGTTTTCCCGGCAGGCGAGAGGCTGCCATGCGAGCCAGTAAGAGGATGCCGGCCTTCATTCCGTTCCTTTTGTCGCATAGGCGGTGATGAAGTTTCCATAAAATGGAGGGGACATGGTATTGACGTTGAAGAGCCTTTCCAGGCTCTCGCGGTTGAACCATTGCGTCTCGAAGAAGGGGTATTCGATCCGGAGAATGCCAAAACCGTAGTCTTCCAGGAGCCGTATCAGCGAGAAAGAAGTGAAGAGATTGATGATGCCTTGATCATGCAACAAGCGATATTTCGACTCAAAGCGACGAGCGCATCCGCTATCGTAATCAGCCTCGGCCAGGACCAGCTTTCCGCCGGGCTTGAGGATGCGTAAGACTTCGGCGATGCAGGCTGCCGGATCATCGATGTAGCGCAGGACGTGGATTAGCATTACTACATCGAATGACGCGGCTTCATAGCGGGCTTCATGCAGATCCCCATGGAAGACCTTGGCGGCGTCTCCCGCCAGCTCGGCTGCCAACCGGGAGACTTCCGTCCCATGCTTCTCCCAAGCAGGATCAATGGCGGAAAGGGTGACGCCGGGCCCGCATCCCACATCGAGGACCCTGCCAGGGGAGAGCCCATTGACGAAGCGGATCTCGGCCTGTTGGTCGCGAATTTTCTGTTCCCTCTCTTCAAGAAGGTTCCTTTTCCTGCCGTCCGGATCGAGGACCTCGCCCCAATAATCGCCCTCAAACTCGCGCCGCACCCTGGGACGGCGCCAATAGTATTTTTTCCAGGGGAAATCACCGCCCGGGCATGATGGTGCGTCGCGGAAGGGGGAAGCGGGAGTCATCTAAATTCCGATCCGACGGATCGTTTGCCGAAGGATTTCAGCCTGCCGCCGCGCCTGATCGAGGTCTCGGTAGTTGGTCTTGAATTGCATCAGCTTCGGCTGGAGTTTCTCGGCTTCCGGGCAGAGGCCGTCGGGATAGTCGAACCGGCCCGCGAACGCCGGATGATCGGCCGGAAGGCGATGACGCAGGAAGGTCTTCTCGCGCAAGAAAGGCTCTTGATAGATCAAGCCCAGACCTCCATAGAAGCCATCCCCCCCCGCGGCCTTGACCTGGTCGTAGAAGCCGCGCCAGGAAATCCCCCGGGCCAGCTCGCCTTCATATCGGACGGTGAAGGTCCAGTAGGCGTTTTCCGAGTGCGAGGGAGTCTGCTGCGGGACGATCCACTCACAGCCTTCCAGGGCTTCCAGAAAGAGCCGCGCCACTTCCCGGCGGCGGGCGACCAGCGCGTCGGCCCGTTCCAACTGGGCCAGACCCACTGCCGCGCAGATCTCGGGCAGGCGGTAATTGAGGGCGTGGGTATCGTGCCTCTTGAAATGGGGGTTCTGAAAATCCTCGGGTAGCAGCGCCCGCAATCCGGTTCCGGACGTCAGGGTCTTATAACCCAGACCGCCGAATTTACGGATCTTGGTCGCCAAGTCGGCGTCGCCCGTCGTCACCATCCCGCCTTCGCCGGTCGACAGGTGCTTTTTCGTCTCGAAGCTGAAGCTGGCCATTTCCCCAATGGTCCCGGCAAGGCGTCCCTTATAGGTTGCCAGCGGGCTCTGGGCGCAGTCCTCGATGACGGGGACGCCGTGTCGCCGTGCGGCCTCCATGATCGGATCCATGTCGGCCATAAGTCCATGCATGTGGACGGCGATGATCGCTTTCGTGCGCGGGGTGATTTTTCGAGCGAGGTCGTCTGGGGACAGATTGAAGGTGCCGGGATCGGAATCAACGAAGACTGGAATCGCGTTCTGCGCCACGGTCACGAAGGCCAGCATCGAGACTGTCTGCGCGGGCATCAGAACCTCGTCCCCGAAGCCGACTCCGACCGCCTCCAGACAACTGTGGAGTGTCGAGGTGCCCGAATTATGCGCGATGGCGTAAGGAGATCCCAGCCGCTGGCAGAAGGCGGCTTCCAGCCGCCGGACCCATGGTTGCTGCTTGTTACGGGGATTCTCCGAATCTAGGCATTCGAGGGCGTACTCGGCTTCGCGGCCATTGTATTTGCCGAAGGGATCGGAAGAGGGAGGTGTCATGGACTGTCGGAAATTCCAACCATCATTCCCAATAGCGGAGTTTTTTAGCAACCGCTTTTTCGGCCGGACCAAATTCCTTCGTACCAGCCCCCAGGGACGCCTCATAGCAGCGAATGCCCCCTACCAGTACTTCCAGGCCCCGCCGTTCCAGCGAAGCTGCTTGATCGCTGCCGTAGGCGGCGCGGTCAAGGGTGATATGGCGTTCAATTGCGACGGCTCCCAAGGCCGTGGCGAGGACGGAGGGCATCGGGCTGACTTCGTGGCCGCTATATCCTACGGGAGCTTGATAACGATCCCTCAGGGAACCAATGCAGGCCAGGTTGAGGTCTTTTTCCTCGCAGGGATAGACGGAGACGGTGTGCATGAGAGTGAAGGGACACTTGCGTTCTCGGAAGAGGGCGACCACCGGGTCGATATGTTCCCAACCGCACATGCCGGTGGAGATGTAGGTGTGCTTGCCCTCGGAGACGACCTCCTCCACAAAGGCCCGGTGGGTGACCATCGCCGAAGCAATCTTGTTGTGCCGGAGATCGAAGGGTCGGAGGAATTTCTGGCTTTCGATGTCCCATGCGGAGGCGAACCACTCGATGCCAACCTGGCGGCAGTGGGCATCGATCTCCTGATATTGCTCGAGATTGAATTCGAGCCCTTCTTTCTGCTGGCGGGTGGTCGTGCCCCAGGGGCTTTCCCGCGGCGTATCGAGGACCGCTGCGCTATAGACGATATCGATCGTCCGCTTCTGGAACTTCACGGCATCGCAGCCGCAGTCCTTGGCCAAGTCGATCAATTTCTTGGCGAGGGCGATATCGCCGTTGTGGTTGATTCCGATCTCGGCGATGAGGGTGATTTTAGGGGTATTCACAAGGGGGGAGTGGATGGAGATTAAGCCTCGTCTTGGTAGGTGAGGCCGAGGATGTCCTCCGCGATGGCGCGGACAACGCCGCCGCCGCCCGGGATAGCAAGCACGAAGCGGGAGGCGGCGCGGACAGCGTGATGGGCGTCGGCAGGGCAGAGGGCGGCTCCGGCCGCCCTCATTGCCGCCAAGTCGTTGAGGTCGTTGCCCACATACCAAGCGGCCCGGGGCTCGATGGAGAGGCGTGCGCAGATGTCGCTGAGGGCCGTCTTCTTATCCTTGAGGCCCTGGCGGCACTCAATGCCCAGTTTCTCGCAGCGACGGGTGACTACCGGATTCCGTTCTGTCGAGAGCACGACACAAGGGATGCCCGCTTCCCGCAGCATTCGAAAGCCGAGGCCATCGGCCCGGTTGCAGGCGACCGATTCAGTCCCATCTTCGCCGATCCATACCCGGTTGTCGGTAAGGACGCCGTCAAAGTCGAAGGCGATGAGCTCGGGGCGCTCTGAAGGAACGGGGAAAGGGGAGGACATGACGGAGTTCAGGAAAGAGTTTGCGTTTTCCATTCAAGAGGCAAGGCCAATATTCCCGGCCGCTGCCGCCCTCCTTCCCCCATGGAGGCGAAGGTGCCGTGATCATGAAGGCGGAAGGTCATCCCCATCTTCCATTCATCATGGACGTCCGGATCGTTCACTTTCTTCCATATCCAGGGCCGGATACGGTAGGTTCCGGCGTTGAGGAGCTGACCGGGAATCGAGACGCAGGCGCGGTACCGCCCGGATCCGCGTCGGGAAAGTTTGTCGGCCTGGAGATCCGTTTCCCGCGATTGGAAGAGAATGGTCTGCCCCATCATATGGGATGCCTCCAGGATCACTTCCAAAACGGCATCGTCTCCGTCTCCGCGCACCTCATACTCGAACTCGAGGTAAAAGGGTTGGGAACGATCCAGCTCGGCACTGCACTCCCCCCGGTGATCGAGGACACGGACGCGCACGAACTGGACATTCTTTTGGGGATCGGTGGGGAAGGAGACGTCGCTTGTCGAGGAGGAATCGGGATTTGCGGCTTGGTAATCGGCGATCACCGAAGAAGGCGTTCCATCGGCGATGATCCGTCCGTGATCCATGAGGATGGCCCGGTCACAGAGCTGTGCCACGGCGCCGAAATTGTGGCTGACGAAAAAGACAGTCCGGCCCTGCTGGGTAACCTGCCCCATCTTCCCAAGGCATTTATGCTGAAAGGCGGCATCTCCCACTGCCAGCACCTCGTCGAGGAGGAGGATCTCCGGCTCGAGGAATGCGGCGACGGCGAAGCCGAGGCGGACGCCCATGCCGCTGGAATATCGCTTCACCGGCATGTCGATAAAGCGCTCCACCCCGGCGAAGTCGACGATCTCGTCGAATTTTCGGTCGATCTCCCGCTTCGACATTCCATGGAGGGTACCGTTCATGTAAATATTCTCCCGCCCCGTCAGTTCTGGATGGAAGCCGGTCCCGACCTCGAGCAGGCTGCTGATCCGTCCATTGATCTCGATCCGGCCCGTAGTTGGGGAGGTGATCTGGCTGAGAATCTTGAGCAGGGTGCTCTTGCCCGCCCCGTTATGGCCGATAATGCCGAGGACTTCCCCCCGCTTGACTTCGAAGTTCACATCCCGCAGTGCCCAGAGGACCGTCTCCTCGTCGCGGCTATCGAAGTGAGTCAGGCTCCGGATTTCCTTGAACAGCTTCAGAGGGTTGAACGCCAGAGAACTCAGCCCCCGGTGGGGGGCGGGGGCCGAGGAAGGGGGGATCCGGAAGCGTTTCCCAACATTCTCGGCCCGCAGTACGATGGAGGAGTCGCGGCTCATCTGGATTCCTTAAACGGTGTCAACAATGGCCGCCTCATGGCGGCGGAAGACGATCCCACCGAGATGGAGCAGCGCCAAGCTGGTGACGGCACTCAGTGCCAGCCATCGCCACGGGATGGGTTGATTGAGCAGGCAGGCCCGGAAGGTTTCGATATCGGCGGCAAGGGGATTGAGAAAATACCAACCGCGGAATTTTTCCGGAATCGCCGTCGCCGGATAGGCCACGGGGACGGAGTAGATCAGGAATTGCATTAGGCCGCTCCAGAGCTTGCGCACGTCCCGATACTGGAGAGCGAAGGTGGAGAGCATCAAGCCGGTCCCCGTGGACAGGATGATGAAGAGAATGATCGGTACAGGCAGGAGCAAGGCTGCCCAAGTGGGAGGATATCCCATGAAGGCCAGCAAGACAATCGTGAGCGCTAGGTTGAGAAGCAGGTTGGGAATTTGCGCCAGGCACGGCACCAAGGGGATGAAGATTCGGGGAAAGTAGATTTTTTGGAGGAGGATGGCTTCATTACCAAGGCTGCTAATGGAGTTGTTGAGGCAGGTGCTAACGAAGGCCCATGCCACCATCCCGGAGGCATTGAAGGGAAGGTAGGGGATCGACCCCGTTCGGACCCTGACGACTGAGCCGAAGACGATGGCGCAAAAGACGATCTTGATCAGTGGATCGATGACGACCCAGAGGTAGCTGAGGACCATCTGCCGATGTTCGGCCTTATAGGCGCTGACCACCCGGAAATAGAGCATGTCCCGATAGCGCAAAATTTCCTGCAGGTCGATCGCCTTCCAAGACTGGGTCGCATCGATGACGGTTCGATATGACCTTGTAGGATGTGATTGCATGTGGATTTCCGCTTATTTCCCCAGGAGAGTTGCAATCAGGGGGAAGGTTTTTTGCGCCTGGCGCTGCCATTGTCGCAGCTTCGTCAGCCGTTCCTGGAGCAACTTCTTCTCCGATGGGGAGAGGTGGGCTGCCTGCTCTTCGATCTGCTGGAGGCGTTCACCTAGATCGGCGATGCCAGGTTCGATCCGAGCCCGCAAGAAGCCGCCAACGAGCTTCATGAGGTCGGTCTGGGCTACGTAATGGTCTCGGCGATCGCCCGCGACATAGCTGATGATGATCGCCTCATAGGAGCGGAGATACTTCAATCCCTGGCTGGCCGATCCCTTGCTGAGATGAAGCCGCTCGGCCAGGATATCCATCGGCAGCGGGACGGGAGAGAGAAAGAGAAGACCGTAGATTTCCCCGATCGACTTGGGCAGTCCGATGAACTGGGCAATGCGGACACAGATGTCGAGGACTTGGACTTCGACTGGACTGAAGGGAGGCGCCACGATCTCGTTCACGAAGCGCAGATTGCCGCAAGCAATCATTATGTTCAATAAAAAATGAACAAATTATTGTTCTGTTGGCGCTAATAAGAATCGGCAAGAGAGATCTCCTCGAATCAGGATGTGTTCCGGTGCCCGGACACGCCCCGCCGTTACGCTCTCGAACCGGCTCCAGCGCGTCTGCACACCCGATGGTTTTTCGAATGGATTCGTGACCTTCAAATGTCGCGGCCCTCGTTCAAGGCCTTGAAAGGCCTCATTCGATGATCGGATTGGGAACGAAGTCCCCTCCCCGGCACCGTTTAAGATAATGGAGCGCGTGAACCTGGCCCGTCATTTCGAGGT
>OULJ01000011.1_pt1 | contig 25021 bp, 15 predicted proteins | sample 1690701 | NCBI WGS metagenome assembly OULJ01 (sample SAMEA3914788, study PRJEB12502) | metagenome | biome: forest; material: soil | place: Canada | collected 2011-07-03 | depth 0.1 m | reverse complement strand
TCATGCTGATCAATGCCTGGTATATCCGGCATCCTCCCTGGAAACAGTGGGAGGTGGAGGCGAACAACGAGGACCGCCTGCGGCCCGATTGGCCCCAATGGCAAGAGCGGTGCCGGCGCGTGCTCGAGTTGCGGATGCGGCTCATTCCCTATCTCCATGCCGCCTTCCACCGCTATGCCGAGGATGGCACGCCGCCCTTTCGCGCCTCGGTGATGGATTATTCCGAAGAAGCCGAGAGCTGGAACCGGGACGACCAGATCATGATAGGTGACCGGTTGATGGCGGCACCGTTGGTCGGCGACGCGCCGGGGCGGTCCGTCTGGTTGCCGCCCGGGGGGTGGGCTGATTTCTGGACGGGCCAGCTAATGGAGGGAGGACGAGTGATCGAGATCGTCCAGACCGACGATCGACTACCCCTCTTCGTCAAGGCGGGCTCGGTGCTGCCCCTGGCGCTGCCGACGCTCCATACGGAAGACCCGGCATCTTTCCAGTTGGAGGTTCGTATCTACGGTGACGGGAACCTTCCCTCCCTCCTGGCGGAAGAGGCGCGTCCTGACCAGCCTTACGACGCGGCGGGGGTGACGCGGGTGGAACTGTCCTGGGACGCGGCGCGGGGCGAGATCTCGGTGAAGCGGAACCGAGACGATGCGCCTCCTCTCTATGTGGTGGCGCAGCGGACGGTGCTACCGGAAACCGGCTGACGGAGGTCTATTTGCTGTCCTAGGTGAAAAGGGGAGAGGAGTCGCACTGAAGGAGCGCGCCGGGAGGTTCGATAGCGGGTTAACGTGATATCTTCCAGGAGTCTTGTAAGGAAGGGCCCACTGTAATCAGAATCGGCGCAATGGATAGATATTGCGGCCCAGTCGGGGCCTTGGGGCGTTTGTTCAAAGAAAAGGGGCGCAGGGTCGTCCATCCAGACTTTGCCGCTGCCACTCGATGAGGGATCCGGTCAAAGTTGTTTTGGTTGGCGCGGGTGGTTATGGCGAGAGCTATTATAGCGCTCCCCTGTTTTCCCAAAGCGAAGTCAAAGGATTTCATCTTGTGGGCGTGGTCGATCCATATCCTGAAAAGTGCGGCTATCTGACTGAGCTACGGGCTCGCAAGATTCCCTTTTTCGCCCGGCTGGAGGAGTTCTTCACCCAGGACCGCTGCGACCTGGCGATCCTGACCTCGCCAATCCACCATCATTGCGAGCAGACCTGCCTTGCGCTGGCCCACGGTTCCCATGTGCTGTGCGAAAAGCCGCTTTGCGCTGCGCTGGAGCAGATCGATCGGATGCAGGCGGCCGAGAAGGCTTCCGGGAAGACAGTAACGATCGGCTATCAATGGTCGTTCAGCACCGCGATTCAACGCCTAAAGGCGGACAGCCTGGATGGGCGTTTCGGGCGACCTATCCGCTTCCGCACCGTGGTGGGATGGCCTCGTGACGAAGCTTATTACCGGCGCAACCTCTGGGCGGGCCGCATACAGACCGCCGATGGCGAACCGATCCTCGATAGTCCGGTGAACAACGCGACGGCCCATTACCTCCATAACATGCTCTACGTCCTCGGCCCGGAGATCTCCGCCAGCGCCCATCCCTCCGGGGTGGAGGCCGAGCTGTGGCGCTCCCACCCGATCGAAAATTACGACACCGCTGCGCTGCGCATCGACGTGGGATCGGACGTCGAAGTCCTTTTCTACACCTCCCACGCGGTCAAGGAAGTGCAGGGCCCGATCTTCTCCTATGAATACGAGAAGGCGACCATCGAGTACGAACCGGTCCAAGGGCGTGTGATCGCTAGACTCCGCGGAGGACAGACCGTCGATTATGGCTCTCCGGAGGCCGCCCCGCACACGAAGATATGGGCCGCCATTGAATCGGCACGGAGCGGTCGCCCTCCGCTTTGCGGCATTGCCGCTGCGGCCTCGCACACCCATTGCGTCATCCAGGCACAGGAAGCAGCCGCGGGCATCCGGGACTTTTCCCCAACCCTCTTCCGCACCGACCGCTCGGGAACCTCTCCCCGCCGCTATGTCGAAGGCCTGTGGGAAGCGATGCTCCAATGCTATCAGGAGGGGAAACCCTTCCATGAGGTCAAGTCGGTCTTCGTGGCCGCCTCGCTCGCCCCCGCCTGAGCCGCCCCCGATCTTTCCCATGAAGGAGGCCCTGCCGAAAGAGGCCCCTCTCCTTATCGACCGTCTGAAAATGAATCCCCGCCTCGATCTGGAAACCACCCTGCCTGCTCATGCCGAAGCCGGAGAGACCCCCCCAAAGGTCTTTCAGACGGGCTCTCTCCGCTATACTTGGCAAACGCTCTCCATCCTCTTCGTCTGGCTGCTTTGGGGAGACTTCGCGTTCACCTTTTTCGAAAATATCTTCGGCCGCTTCATTCCCCTGTACCTCAAGGACCTACACTCCTCCAACAGCCTGATCGGCATCATGACGGGCAGCATCGCGGGGGCGGTGAATGTCTGTTTCATGCCGAATATCAGCCAATGGAGCGACCGCACCCGGAGCCGCTGGGGACGCCGCATCCCGTTCCTCTACGTCGCCACCCCGCTCACGGTGGTTTCGCTCATCGCAGTCGGTTTCGCGCCCGAGATCGCCGGTTGGATTCATCGCGGACTGCTGATCCACCTCGCCCCCGCCGTCTCCGAAACCGGCTTCATCCTTACCCTGCTCTGCGCCGTCATTGTCTCCTACCATTTCTTCAACATGGTGCTGGTCAACGCCTATACATGGCTACAGCGGGACGTAGTGCCCCAGGAAGTCATGGGGCGCTTTCTCTCCTGGATCCGGATCGTCAGCACCTTGGGCAATTTTCTTTTTCTCTGGTACGTTTTTCCCCATCTGAAAGCCCACCGCGAGGGAGTCTTCCTCGGAATCGGCCTCTTCTATCTGATCGCCTTCCTCCTGATGTGCCTCAACGTCAAGGAAGGCGAATATCCTCCCCCGCCGTCCAAGGAAGAGACGCCCGGGATGCTGAAATCCTTCCTACTCTACTTCCGTGAATGCCTCTGCCTCCCGATCTACCGCAATTTCTTCATCGCCTGGGTGCTCGTGATTGGGGCGACAAGCTGCGCTCAGCCGTTCTCGATCCTTTTCGCGCGTGAAGGCCTGGGCCTCGACATGGACAGCATGGGGAAGATCTTCGCGTGGGGCTCGGCGGTCTCCGCCTTGGTCTATCTTCCCATGGGCTGGATCTGCGACCGGCTCACACCGCTGCGCCTCGCACTCGGCTCGCTCGGCGCACTCATGGCGTTCTCCCTGCTGGCCTGCCTGTCGATCCACAGCCGGCAAGGCTTCCTGATCTACACCCTGGCCTGGACGCTGCCGATGGTGGCGTGGAGCCTCGGCGCCTCCGCCGCCACCATGACGTTGTTCCCCCCGGCCAAGTTTGGCCAATTCTCCGCCGGCCTCAATGTGTTCGGCTGCGGGGGTATCATCCTGGGCAACTATCTCATGGGCAAGCTGATCGACCTAGTGCATAGCGACTACCGGATAACCTTCGTCTGGAGCACCGTCCTCTTTGCCCTCGCAATCTATCCGTTTTCTCTCGTCTACCGCGACTGGCAAAGGCACGGTAGGCCGCACCGCTACGTGCCGCCGCCGATTCCATGAGGAAGCTCAAAGGGTTAAAGGAGCTACCCGTCGACTCTCCCAATTTGATTTAGGAAACATCCTGAGACATTGGCAGCATCTGAAAGCCCAATAATCTGAAAGAAATCTGACAGATTTTTGCTGACTCCAGCCGACTGCAGCAAAGTCGGGGTTTTGAAAACCCTTAAAAATCAATATCAAATCCTCTGGAGGCTGATGGAATCAGCGAAAGAACGGGTTCAAGTCCCTTCACCCGCTCTCTTTAGAAAAGAGGTTTTCTTGATTTTTTAGGACAAATTTGGGACAATAAAACTTGCCCCAAGCCTTCAAGGTTCCCAAGCCCGAGGATTTTCCAGTTATATCCGCAGCCCCAGGACTGCTGAAGTGAATGGGGATGGGGATGGAATTCTATTCCGCCACCAGCTCGAAAAAGGGCGTGAGAGTTCCCGTTAACGTCGAGGTATCGAGATCGATTTTGAGAGAGGCGCCCGCGGGATTTGTCTCCTCCACGGAAACGGGGAGTTTTTCCTGGCGGGCGCCATCCAGGCCCAAGGCGTACAAGGAGAGCCTGGAGGCATGGCTGTTTTGAATCGTGAGCGATAGCTTCCCGCACTGCATCAGGGCCGGGGTGGTGCCCAGGTTCCTCAGGGTCACCCGGTCCGTGGACAGTTCCATGTTGCTGTTGGCGGCTTCGGTCGAATAGATCAATACCATCCGGCCGCTTTGATTCACCGGGTTCCCGTCCATGGAGCAGACGGCAATGGTGGCGGGCACGCTGGTTTCCTGGACGGCAACGCTTCCCAGCGGCTCGCTCCGGCCGGCCAGCATGGAAACGCCTTCGGTTCGGGGCGTGACCACCTTGATGAGTTTGTCGCGGCAGCGAAGGACGATCTCGCCGGTTTCGCTCTGGTAGACGCCGCTGGCGGGATCGCTGAGATTGGAGGCGGGAAGAATCCCTTTTTCTTTCAATTGGCTGATAAAATCCTGGAGTGAAAAGTCGGAACCGGTCGAATTTTGCACCTGGGTGGCGGCGAGATTGACGCCCCAAACCTTGGCGCCTTCGGCTGGCGGGAGGACGAGATCGGCGGCCGGCGGTTTGGAGCAACCGGCCGCCAGGGGAAGATCGGGGTAAGAGAGGCCAAATCCGGTCAGCAGCCCGATCTTGCTCTGCTCGGTGTTGAGGGCCTTGTTGCCGTTCGCGGCGGTGTCCAAGTAGGCGGTGGGAAGCTCGATTTCGATGTGGTGGGGCGCGGGTTTGACATCCCCGCGCTTGAAGAGGCAGGCGGACAGGAATTCGTTGGCGCGAGCCACCGGATTTTCGGCGTTGTTGAAATCACCGAGCAGGATGGTGGGAGCGAGTTTGACGGTGGATTCAAAACACGAGATCGCCGAGTAGCCCTGCAGGGCCGAATAGGCGGGGAAGACCAAGCCGCCCTCGTGCTGGTATTGATTCCAGAAGGTGTGGTTGTATTCGGATACATAAAAGGGGCGTCCGGCCAGGCGGGTGGAGTTGCCGTCCCGCCAATAATCGGCCGCGTTCTCCAGGGAACTTGTCTGTCCGCATTTGGACCCCGGCTGGTTGTGCGCGGTGGGATGCTGGAAATAAGTGTTCATGGAGACGACGGGGGATGTCTGCCATCTGACCGCTCCATCCAGCATGAGCTTGGAACAGTTGAACTGGGTGATCAGGCCCTTGTAGCCGGCTTGATGCACGACGTCTTCGTACCAGGCGATGTTTTCAAGAGCCAGGTCGCGGAAGAAGAGTCCGAAGTCATTGGCGGCGGGGCCGAAGGTATCGACATTATTGGGGACCTCCAGGTTCTCCAATGCTCCCGGCGCGGCCAGATGCGGGTCGCCCCAGGCCGCCGCGAGGGCGTCCGCCGTCTGGTACTTGTTCTTCAGCCATGCCCGCCACCTGACGTTGAAGAGATTGCGCGTCTCGGGAGTGACGGTATTGAGATCGCACATGCCCCACTCCTGCTCGTTGTAGAACTCGATCGTGGCGAACATGGGGTCGTCCTTCCAGGCCAGGTGGGTATAGGGATTGACGTGGTTGAGCATGGCCTCGGTCACGGCCTTCCAATTGGCCCGGATCCTGGGCTCGCCGATGTACATTCTTTGCCTGTAGTCGTTGGCTTTCCAGGGGCTGGCGGCGAAGCCGAGCTTGTAGGCGCCCATGGTCAGATTGACGTAGATGCCATTGGCCTTGAGCTCGGCGAAGAAGCGGTCGACGATGGCGAACTTCTCCGGGGAAAGCTGGGCATCCGGGCCGTCGCTTTGCATCAGGAGATTTTCCAACGCCAGCGGGCGGATCGCATCGTAGCCCTGCCTTCTGATCAGTTTCGCATAGAGCTTCACCTCGTCGGGATCGGTGTAAATGGGAGCCTTATAGAATGGCAGGCAGAGGAAGCGCCTCTCCACGTCGGGAGAATCCTCGAAGGCATAACCTCCGCTTTGGCCGATGATCAGCCGGCCGTGCTGTCCCGCCGGACCGTTTTCGGAGAGGCCGGAGAGATCGAGGGCGCTTCCTTCCTGGACCTGGATTTTGGTGTTGTCGACCACCTTCCATTCGGAGTTGGCGACGAAGGTCAGTTTTTTTTCGCTGAGGTCGGCATCGAGATCGGAGAAGGTGGCGCCCATCACGATCCACACCACCCGCCCCGCCGTCGTGAGGGTGACGGACTTGATGGCGTGCCGGTCCGTTTTGAAGAAATCGAATTTGCTGAGGAAGATCCCTTTCTGGACGGTTCCGGCGACTTTCTTGTAGACGACCAGCGAATTCTCGGAGCTGCTTGGGTTATACCAGTCGGAGACATCGATCCCCGATTTGATGGGGCGGGTAATGGTGGTTCCATCATCGAAGACGACGCTGATCGAGCCTTCGGCGGTTCCTGTGACGTCGTGGTTCCAGCAATCGGTATGCAGCAAATAAAGAAACCGGGCCCGGATATTGTCCTGGGAGAGGTCCAAGGTGACGGTCTTGACGCCGGTCTGGGCATGAGGGCTGTCGAACGTCACCACCGCCTTGCCGTCATTGCGGGCAGGATCGACGATCTGGAACTTGATGCCCTGGTAATCGGTCCGGGAGATGTCGAAGTCCCGCATGTCGTCCTCGGGCCCTTGGTCGGACCAGCCGCCTTTCCCGTCCTGGGCGACGTCATCCGCGAGGCCCATGTTGGCGACTTTGGACAGGTCGAGGGGGAAATCGTCCGCGAGACCGGGCTGCGCCCCCAGGAGCGATAGCGCCACGATGACCAAGCCGATTCCTGATAGTTTCATAAGCGGTTCAGATTTTGCCGGGAGAAGGCCCTCACAGGGGCCGCTCTCCGGATTAAAGATCGATTTCCTTGCGAAGCTGTTCGACGCCCTGGGCGATGATGGCCCGTTCGGAGGGGCTGAAGGGACTGAAGGGTTCCGCCACGAGGTCATGGCAGACGCCGAGGCAATTCAGCGCGCATTTGATGCCTTTGATCGAGCTGGAGCCATGGCGGCCCACGCCATAGAGCAGCTGGCCCAGTTTCATCACCTTGCCGTGCAGGCTGAGGACGCTGGTCATGTCTTGGCGGCAGGCGGCTTCATAGAGCTGCACATAGAGGGAGGGAGCAATGTTGGCGCCGCCGGTGACTCCTCCGTCGGCACCGGCCAGCACGGCTTCGGCCAAAAGTTCTTCGGGGCCGATCAAGAGGCTGACCTCCTGAATTTTCTTCCCGAGCAGTTGCCTGATTTTATGGAAATAGACCATGTTGCCCGAGCTGTCTTTCAGCCCCACGATTCCCGGTATTTCCAGGGCCTGCCGGATGGTTTCAGGTTCCAGATGGATCTTGGTCATGCTGGGCATGTTATAGAGCATGAGAGGAAGCGGCAGTTTCCTCGCGAGATGCTCGAGGTATTCGAGAAATTCGTCCTGCCCGAGGGGAAAATAGAAGGGAGGAGCGAGCACCACGGCGGAGGCGCCACAGCTCGCGGCATAATCGGATAGCCGGAGGGATTCGGTGAAGGAGGCATCGCTGATTCCCACCAGGACGGGAATTTTGCCGCCCGCGAGTTCGACCGAACGCTTGATCAGCCGGCGTTTCAGGTCCGCATCGAGGCTGGGACCTTCGCCGGTCGTTCCCAAGGTGAAGATGCCGTGTACTCCTCCTTGCAGAAGACGATCGACGAGCCGTTCCAGGCCCGGCTCGTCCAGCTTCTCCTGGGTGAGGAGCGGGGTGACCATGGGAGGAATGATCCCCTTGAATCGAGGTGCGCTGTTAGTCATGGGGGAGCAGTTCGGAATAATTTTTGATTCTGATGAAAACGATGCGATTGGAGTCGTGGAAGTTGGGAGCCTCTCCATCCGCGACGCGGACGAGGCCGATGATGTCGTCGCCGTCGAATATCCAGTCGACATATTGATAACCAACCTTCAAAAGCGATTCCTCCGTGGCGGTACGCTCGCCGTCCGACCAGACGATGGAGCACGGCTTCCAGTCGCGCAAATCCTTGGACGCGGAGAGGGAAAGGTTATTCCTCTGCCAGGTGAAGCGGGGTACGGTATTGTGGTTGGAGAGGGTCAGGTATTTTCCGCTTTTGGGATCGCGCCGGATGGTGAATTTATGGCAGCCGCCCGGCATATCGATGAAAAGAAAATCAGGCCGGGCTTCCAGGCGGGTTCCGTCCGGGGATAGATGCAGGAGGGCGGCCTTGTCGTTGAAAGGCTCCGCATTGAATCTGAGAATGTTATATAATTGGCCGTCCGGTCCCTTGACGACGTTGCCCTCGAGCCATCCCGGCCGGGAAACGTTCTGGTGGGTATTTTCGAACTTTTTTCCCCAATCGGGAAGCCATTCGGGCTTGAGGGGAACCTGATTGCTCATGGTCCAGGACGCGGCTTTTAAAAGGTCCGCGTTCTCATCCGCGGAGAGGACGAAGGCATGGAAGCCGGGGCCCCACTCCCAGGGAGCAAGATCTTCGAACGCGCGGTAAATCCTGCCGTTGGCGTGGACCACCGGTACCGGGGCGCCGTGGTAATTGGGCGCATCGTGATAAAAGCCGCCCTTGCAGAGCAGGCCGTTCTCGTGATCGGAGGGATGGGTCCAGGAGAAACCGCCGTCCGAGCTGCGCCGGATGACAATCGAACCCCACGCCTGGTTTGTTCCCAGCAGGTAGATATCCTCCCGATGGACGAAGAGGGAGCTCCAAAAGACTCCCGCCAGATGGGTGATACACTGCCATGTCTTGCCGCTATCTTCCGAACGGTAGACGCTGGCCAGAAATTCTTCGTTTTCGGAGCTATGGGGTGATCCCGGGCCGAAATAATCGTGAGTGGCCAGGAGGGCGCCGTCGGAAAGACGGACCAGATTGGGACTGCCCAGATACGTTTTGGTCTTGGGATCCTGATGCCGCATTTCGGCGAATTCGATATGCATCTTCTATGGAGGAGGGATCTTGAGGCCGGAAATCGGGAGGGCTGTCGAGAAAGTCCGCCCGTTCGGACGCCGAGATCTTTTGATTTCTATTTAAAAAGGATCTTGCGCAGGAATGCCGAGGTTTTGACCGGATTCCGCTCTTTGAGGCACTCTCCGATTTCTTGACGATAAGTTTCAACCAGTTGGCCGAATCTCACGAGCCATTCGACGCTCTCCCCGATGGCCCCCACGGCATCTTCTCGGTAGGGATATTGATCCATCGAAAGCCAGCCGGAGTAGCCGACGCGATCGAGCCAGTAAAGCATTTCGATATATTCGATCGAGTGAGTGGAGCCGACGATCATGTCGTCGTCCCATTGGCCGAAATTGTCGTTGAAATGCATGTGGAACAACTTGTTGCCCGTGCGATGGGCGAGGACCACCTGCTCGGCGACTACTTCGCCGGCCACCCAGGCATGTCCGGTGTCGATGGTGACCCCGACGTTGGGGGCCGAGGTTTCCAGGCAGACCAGGAGGGTATCGGCCATGCGGGCCAGGTAACTGTGGGTCCTGGGCTCCTTGGGCTTGTACTCGAGGGCGAACTTGATGCCGGGAAACTCGGCGGCCAGGGTGCGCAGCGAAGCGGTCAGGTGATCGCGTTCGAGGGCGTAATCGGTGGCAAGCAGGTAATCGAAACCATCCTGGCCCGGCCAGATGTTCAGCATGGGACAGTCCAGATGGCCGGCGATTTCGGCCATGGCCCGGCATTCATCCAACGCGGACGAACGGACTTTTTCATCGGGAGTCGCCAGCGCGCAGCGTCCGAATTCGGGACGGGTGAAGAGATCGGGAATGATCGAAACGCATTTCCAGTCCTGCTGTTGCAGGGCCCGGCTCATTTCCTTCACGTTATTGCGGCTGATATCCCAGGTGCCGACCAGCTCGATGCCCGAGACATGGGGAATTTGAAAGGCCCGCCGAAGCATTTCGAGGGTCGGAGGATTGTCCTTGTAGCCGGCACAAAAGCGGTCGCGCGTGTTGCCGAGGTTTCCCAGGATGACCGAATAGCGGGAATTCATCAGGTTGCCGAAAAAATGGAGTTTTGGTTCGAAGGCGGAGGCGGAGTTCTCAATGCCGTGGTGGAACGCGGTTCAGGGGAAGCTTGGTCTGCCAAGGGTTTTGATGAGGCCAAGCGTAGGCCGGCCGGGCGCAAGAGTAAATGGATGCGAGCCCGACATTTGTGTATTTTCGTCCGAAACCAAAAGGCGAATCGGGAGAACGCCGCGCGGGCGTTCAGGTGGATTTTTCGGTGATCAGGCCGATTTGCCGCCGGAAAGCGGCCGGGCCGTAGCTGTATTCACGCATGAACATGCGGCTGAAATGGTACCGGTCGCAAAAGCCGGTTTCCTCGGCGATTTCCTGGAGGGTCTTATCGCTGAAGTGGAGCAGCATGCAGGCTTTCTCCAGGCGATTTTTGCGGGATAACCGCTGCGGCGTGGAGTCGGTCTCGCGGTGGAAGAGACTCAGGAAAGACGTGCGCCCCATGCCCACCGCCTTGGCGAGTTCGGTCAGGGAGATGGCGGGCTTTTCCTCCATGATGGCCAAGGCCCGCTCGATTCTCGAGTCGACTTGCTTCGGCGCGGGAAGCTTCGAGTCGGGGACCAGAAGGAGAAGTTCGTAGAGATAAATTTGCGTCCTCATCAAGGTTTTGACCTGAGGAGTCGGTCCCGTGAGTTCCTGGGCGATGACGGAGGCCTGCTTCACCAATTTGGGAGAGAAAAATTGCATGATGCCCGGCTGAACGGAGGAATAGGGAAACTCTGCCGTGAAATGGACGTAGAAATGGGTCGAGCCGCCGCGGGTGTAGGTGGAGTAGACGGTATTGGGGGGAACGGCCACGATGACCTTGGGGCCCAGGGCGACTTCTCCGGAGGAATCCTTGACGAAGGCGCCGGGCGCGTCATTCCAGTAGACTCGCCAGTAGGGAACCGAAACCCTTTCCTGGCGCCAGTCGATCGTCTTGGGAAATCCCATCCTGACTTTTACGCAGATATGAATGTTCATCTCGGAGCGGCTTCACTCTATGGCAGAGATCCTTTCGAATAGATATACACAAAATGTGGTTTTGGCGAGAAGGCAGGAAAAAGTCGTTCCTCTTGCCAAATGAATGAGACCGGGCCTGAAAGCATTCCCGCCTTTCGGGAAGAGATCGCGCGGACGAACGTATATACATACGATTTGACCGGACGTGCATTTACGAGCCGCTGCTTCCCTCTATAGGCTCTCGGGGAAAGTCCAAGAAAGGGCCCGTCAATGAATGCGAAATGGATTGCTCCCCCCAAGATCAGATACGACAAGAACCTCTATTTTCGGGCCCGCTCGATTTTTGATCTGAAGGAAGCCTTGCCGGAAGCCAAGATCAAGATATCGGCCGAGTCGTTCTACAAGGTCTGGGTCAATGGGCATCTGGTGGGAGCCGGACCGGCCCGGGGGTCCCGCCGGTTGAATTTCTATGAGACGCTGGAGATCGGCTCCTTTTTGCAGGCCGGACGCAATGTGGTCGGGGTGCTGGTGCACTGCGCCAATGCCAAGAGCAACCTGAGCTATTCGGCCTTCGGCGGCGCTCTCCTGGCGGAGATCGAGGGGGTGACGTGGACGGGAGACCGGCAGTGGACGGTCCGGAATGCCTGCGATGAATGGCTGCCGCTGGAGGGTTCGAGTTTTGTCTGCAACGTCGGCTTCTCCGAATATCGGGATTTCAACCGGGAGCCGGAGGGATGGCTGGCCGGAGCGGGCCAGGATGGCTGGATCGAACCGGAGATTTTGGGTGCGGCCGAAAGTGCGATTCCAGGGAAAGAGCTCCTGCCGCGTCCCGTGCCGATGCAGACCATCGCCACGTTCTTGCCCCAGCAGATTGCCCACTTGGCGGAGACCAGGCCGATGGCCGGTTTTGAAGAGGAGAAGGTCGATGTTCTCATGGCGTCGGAGCCGCACTATCCCGCCAGTCCCGAATTGACGGCCCGCTTGACGCGGCTGACTCTTGCGGATGCGGGCGAGGCGATCATCGATCCGCCCGGCCAGCGGCGCGGCGTGGCGATCACCTTCGGTTTCGGCCGGGAAACCATCGGCTTTTTCGAGGCGGAGATCATCGCGCCGGAAAGCGGGATCGTGGTCGACGTGGCCTATGATGAAGAGCTCAAGGAAAACGGCCGGATGGTGGAGGCTTACCGCATCGCCGATCGCTACATCCTGAAGAAGGGGCTCAACCGGGTGGGCACCAGCCTGCTGGAGCGGGGTTTTCGCTTCGTGGAAATTTCCATCCGCAATTTCAAGCTGCCGGTCACCATTCGCGCCGTGCGGGCGGTCGACCGGCGCTATCCGGTCTCCCGGCGCGGCTCCTTCTTCTCTTCCGATCTGGCGCTGAACCGGGTGTGGGAGATCAGCGTCGAGACGCTTTCGGTCTGCGCCACCGATATCTTCAACGACTGCCCCTGGCGCGAGCGCGCCTTCTGGGTCAACGACCTGATCGTCGAGAATCTGACGTGGCTGCAGGCCTTCGGAGATTCCCGCCTGAACGCGCATGCCTTGCGGCTGGCCCTTTCCAACATCCGTGAGGATGGCTGGATGCCCGGCGTCAATCCCGACTTCGACGATCCCCGCATGGTGCTGGTGCCGACGAATCTTTACCTCCCTCTCATGCTGCGGGACTACCTCAACCATAGCGGCGACCTGGAATTGGTGCGCGAGCTTTTGCCCAAGGCCCTCGAACTGCAGCGGCTGTTCGACAATCTCGTCAACGAGGAGGGATTGGCCCGGGCTCCCGAAAAGTACTGGAATTTCCTCGATTGGTCCTACGAGCTCCGGGACGAAAACCTGGATGGGCGCACCACCTCGCTGGTCGAGTGGGTCCGCTGCATGTCGCTGATGGAGGCTGCCTCCCTTCTCGTGGAATGCGGCGGCGATGCCGCGCAGGCGCAGGCCCTTCGCCGCAAAGCGCGCGCGCTTTCGAAGGCGATTCTCAAGCGGCTCTGGCCGGAGGGGGCGAAGCATTGTTCCGATTGGCTGGAAAAGGACGGGACGCCTTCGCGCAATTCCAGCCAGCTCACCCATGCGCTGGCCTTGTTGTCCGGCACTCTCCCGGAGGAAAAGAAGAAGGAGGCATTGCTGCGGCTCGAGGATGATTCGATCCGCATCACCGAGCTCTATCTGCATCATTTCATCTTCCAGGCGCTCGAGGCCAACGGCATGACGCACTCGGCGCTCGATCGGGTGAGGCGTTACTGGGGAGACATGGTTCTCACGGGAACGCCGACGCTCTGGGAAAATTACATCCATCAGAGAGGCAAGGCCGCCATGAAAAATACCGGCAGTCTTTGCCATGGCTTCGGCGCCTCTCCCATCGGCGTTCTCCAGAGAGGCATCCTGGGGGTGCGGCCACTCCGGCCGGGATTCCGGGAGTTTTCCTTCGCGCCCAAATCATGCGGCCTCGCCTTTGCCTGGGGCAGCGTTCCCACGCCCGGGGGTGATATCGGCGTGAAGTGGTCGGCCGAAAACGGGGAGCTGAACGCCACCCTTACGGTGCCGGACGGATTGACGGCCCGGCTGGCGGACGGCTCGAAATTGGGGGCGGGGAAGCATCAGCTGACGCTTCAGGAAAAGACGGATGAGGAAAGCCCGGAATCGAGCCCGTCTCTCGAAGAAGCGCTCGAACTGATTTGAGAATCGGGAGCGGCGCGAAGAGGGGCCGGCCATGATGCTTCAGCGTTTTTGGAAAAGAGTGGAGGAGAAGACGCGGGATAATTCCTCCGCGCCCGTCTTGATTTGCGCCCTGGGCGACAGCGTCACCCAGGGGTGCATGGAGGCCGGCAAGTTTGATTTCAAGCATGTCTACCATCGGGTCCTCCAAGGCATGCTGGAAGCCCGCTTTCCCAAGACGACCTTCAGCGTGATCAATGCCGGCGTGGGCGGGGAAAGCGCGGCGGGCGGCTTGCAGCGGTTGGCCCGGGATGTCCTGCGGCACGCTCCCGATCTGACCCTGGTCGCCTTCGGGCTCAATGACTCCACTCAAGGCGTGAAGAAGATTTCCATCTATCGCCGCAATCTCGGGAAAATTTTTGCGGGCATCCGTGCGAACTGCCAGTCCGACATCATCGCTGTCACGCCCGGTTTCATGGCGAACCACAGGAACCCCAGAATCGCCCGGCAGCATCGGCGCTTTACCAAGGCGATCATCCGCAGCCAGACCGGCGGCGCTTTGAAGTCTTACGTGGAAGCTCTCAAAGAAAGCGCCCTGGCGGCGGGCGTTCCCGTCGCCGATGTCCACGCCCAGTGGGAGAAACTGGCGGCCAGAGGAAAAAACACGGATGATCTGCTGGTGAATGGGCTGAATCATCCCAACGCCACCGGCCACCAGCTGGCGGCCCGAACCATTTTGCAGACCCTTCTTGCCTCTCGCCCTCTCAAGCCGTAGCCCGGAAAGCTTTGCTTGAAGGCGAAGAATTCAGGAACTTGCGCGTGCGGCGCTCCCCTCTCCGGGATGGGACAAAACTACATTTTCAATGACCCTCCCAGCGGAGGCGAGTCAGGACGGCTCCCCTCGGGGAAAGCCGGGAAAAGAAAAGCGGTGTCCCGGACGAAAACAAACAAAATCTGTGCTGGCATGCATTTACTATAATTGCAATTGAGACTAGGGTCGACCCAGCCCTGTGAGAAAGGCGCTTCCGCAGGAACGAATGTTTCGAAGAAACCGAAAGGATCAACCATGAGCAAGGAAATTGAATCGGTGCAGGCAACCGCAAAGAAGGCCGGGCCAAATCTTCGTTCGCGGATGGTATGGAGAGCCGGGTGGGCGGCTCTCCTGATGTCGGTGGCGATCGCGGGCCCGGGCTCGGCCTGGGCTGCCACCGAGACCTGGAACACGGGCACGAGCGGAAATTGGAGCGCTTCCGGCAGCTGGGCCGGCGGAAGCATCCCGCCCACCGACGGGACGGCGACGATCTTCTTCCAGGATAACACCGTTGCCAACCAGACCGCCACGATCGACAGCTCCTGGTGGAGCAACGCGGCGCAACCGGCTCCGGTCTATGGTTTCGTCTTCGGCACTTCCGGCACCACCTCGGCCTCGAACAGCAAGACCACCACCATCTCCCTCGGTACCGGCGTCACTTCGCTGGGCATCGGAGCGGGGGGCATCACCAGCTACTACTTCGACCAGGTGACGCTGCCCACGGTCACCGGCGGCATCGACCTGACGGCCAACCAGACATGGGATGTGGTCAACTCCGGCGGTTCGATCTCGACGGGCTCCTTCACGGGATCGGGCGTCTTGACCAAATCGGGAGCAGGCTCCCTGGTTTTCGCGGCCGACAATGGATCGGCTTGGGCGGGCGACCTACAGCTCAAGAGCGGAACCGTCCAGTTGACCGCTTCCGGCACGGGAGCCAACGGAGTGCTGGCCCAGTTGGGGACGAATGCCATGACCATGTATCAGGGCGCCACCCTGCAATTCAATTTCGGTACGGCCAATACGACCTATGCCTTTGCGACGCCGATTGTGTTTGATGCTTCTTCCACCGGCGGCTACACGCTCTCCGCCTATACCGGCTCGAATGCGGGAAGCACGGTCAATTTAGAGGGTTCCCTGTCGGGCACCATTGGCGTCACCGGAGGAAACGGCGTCATCCTCCATGGATCGGGCGCGGTCACGGAGGCCACCTATGAAATTAGCGGCAATAATTCCACGCTGACCAGCCCGGTGACTGTGGGTAACGGGACGGCTCCCTTCGTGATGCAGACCGGCGATCTCCTGGTCGCGAATGCCAACGCCCTGGGGGCGAATAACACGCTGGGGGTTGCTTTGGGAGTGACCGGCACGACGACGCCGGGCCTTTCAGCCGGCCTCTATGCGGTGGGAGGAATGACGGTGCGGTCCAATATCTACTCGGACCTCAATTTTAATAGCGGCAGCGTGGTGACGCTTGATAATTACATCGGCACGTCGGGAACGGGAACCGCGACTTTCGCCGGTAACATCAGTTTGGGGTCTGCTAATTCGACGCCCAATGCCCGTGCGAGCAATACCCATCTCAACGCTTCTTCCGGAGGCACAGCCGTTTTTTCCGGAAGCCTTGCGGATGTGAATAATGGGGTGGATTTCTACTCTTCCGTGATTGTCGATGGCGGCGGCGTGGTGGAGCTGACCGGCCCCCTGGGCAACACCTATGAGGGAGGCACGACGGTATCGGAAGGCACGACCCTGGTGGTCGAAAATGTCCAGGGCAGCGCCACCGGAACGGGCTCGCTGTACGTGGGCGCCGCCGCCGAATCGGGCGTCACTGGAACCACGGCGACGGCAGCCACCGGCGCCCCCGGAACCAATGGTTACTACATCACCGGCATCAACACCGCGGGCCTGCGGGTCGGGCAGACCGTGACCAGCGCCAGCGGGGGCGTGTCGGGAGTCATCGAGGCGATCAATCCCAACGGCACTACCAATACGATCCAGATTTCCGCCCTTCCCACGACCGCGGGCACTTTCAGTGATCTCTCGTTTGGAGCCCAGACCGGCATTCTGGGGGGCGCCGGCATCATCAGGCCGACCGGCGCCAATTCCATTCAGGTGGCCAGCGGGTCGATGGTCTATCCGGGGGTGGGCAGCGCCTCGACGGCGGTGACGCTGACGCTGGATGGCGGGGGCACCAGCGCCCCCTTGCTGACGATGAGCACCGGCGCGGCGTTCACCTTCAACCTTGAAACTCCCGGCACCAGTGACGAGATCAAGTTCTTCAATTGGGCGGCGGGCGATCTGGTGCTCAATAGCAATACGCTCCATTTGACGCTCGGATCGGGAGTCGCGTCGGGAACCTACACGCTCTTCCAGTTCTATTCCGACTCGGGAACGACGCTGGTGAACAGCGGCATCACCTCGGGGCTGGACTTGGACACCGCGGATCTGGACGGCTACGACGCCACGCTGAACTATAATGGGACCTCCATCACCCTCTCGCTGATGGCCGTGCCGGAACCCTCCTGCTGGCTGCTGGTATTGGGCGGGCTGGCCCTGTTGGCGTTGATCTCCCGCCGAAATCCGGCCAAGGTATCCGCCGCGAAGTGCTAGCAGGCGACCATTGGCCGGACGGTCCGCGAGAGCAGGCCCAGCACGAACTCTATATGCCGCCAAAAAAATTTGCTTTGCACTTGCGGGCCGGGTTCAGCCTGGTTGAGGTGGTGATTGCGTTGGGGGTGGTTTCGTTCGCTTTCTTCACCTTGGTCTGTTTGATGCCGGTCGGATTGAAAACCATGCACGATGCCATGGATACCACCACGGAGGGGATGATCGTCCAGCAAATCGCCAGCGAGGCGCGGCTGGGCAGTTTCACCAATCTGGAAGCCGATTACAACAACCAGACCTTTTACTGCGACGACGACGGTTCGAATCTGACCAATACTTCTTCCGCCACTTCCGTTTTCAAGATCGCCGCCACGGTGACCTCCCCGGCCTATCCGGGGTCGGCCGTGACGACCGTCAGCGCCATTTCCAACAATATCCAGATGCTGCGCCTGGCCGTTTGCGTGGTTCCGGGCGGGGCGGGAGCGGCCACCCGCACCAATTATTACAACGTACTCATTCCGTATTCGGGAGACTAGGAGAAGGAGGCCGGAGGTGGATATTGTGAACAGGCCATGAAGTATTTCCGGCACGCGGGGAAGGGAGGGCGGCAGCGGGCTTTCACCCTGGTTGAGCTCATGGTCTCCGTCGCGGTGCTGGTGCTCCTGATGGCGATCTGCTTTTCCATTTTGGCCCAGACTTCGACCGTTTCGAAAAGCGCCACCCAGAAGATCGACGCTTTCCAGGGCGCGCGCCTGGCTTTCGACCTGATGACGCGCCAATTGGCCCACGCCACGCTGAACACCTATATCGACTACGACAACCCGGCGGCCCCGCAACATTACCTGAGACGTTCCGACTTGAAGTTCCTGATCGGACCGGCCGGATCGCCCCTCGGCGCGGGCACCCTGCCCGGGACGGCCGATACGGGGCAATGCATTTTCTTCGCGGGTCCGGCGGGCAGGGCCAACAGCTCCAGCTATGCGGCCATGGATTCGCTTCTGAATGTCTGTGGCTATTATGTCAGCTTCGAGGACGCCGCGCAAAGCGTCATGCCCCCCTTCATCCAGAACACCCTCCGGGGCCAGCAATCTCACTATCGATTCTGCCTGATGCAGCTGGTGGTGCCCACGGATCAAACCGGCGCGACCGGCTCTCTCTATCCATTGCCCGCGCCCACCACGACAGCCCAGTGGACGTCCTGGCAAACGGGCTCACACCAATACGATTGGTTCTCGAATTTCATTTCGGGCTCGTCTTCGTCTTCATCCGGGCCGGTGCTGCTGGCCGAAAACATCATCGCGCTGATCATCCGGCCCCGCGATCCTTCGGTCTCGCTCACCGGCGCGACGGGCCAAAATCCCGATCTCAGCTCCGACAATCCCAACAACCCGGATTATGTTTATGACTCGACGGAGAATGCCACCACCTTTCCACAGCCCCGGACGGCCAATCAATTGCCTCCCGTGCTGGAGGTAACCATGATCGCCATCGACGAGATTTCCGCGCTCCACCTCGAATGCGGGACGAATATCCCCAAGGCCATCGCCTCCGCCCTGGGGTCAAGGTTCAAGGTGGCAGCCAACTTCACCTCCGATCTGGCGGCGGTGGAAGCCGCCCTCTCGTCTACCGCTCCCGGCCAGCCACGCATCCAATATCGTGTCTTCAGCAGCACGGTTCCCATCCTGGAGGCCAAATGGACGAAATAAGCAGAGATGCTTCGCCGCGGCGCGACCGGAAATTCCCGGCAGCCAGCCGAGGCTTTACGTTGGTGGAACTGCTCGTTGTCGTGGCGATCATCGGCTTATTGATGACCATGTCGATGGGGTCCTTCCAGAATGTCGTCATGGGAACGGGGGTGAGCCGCGGCGGCCAAATGGTCGGCGATCTCATCACGCTGGCCCGCCAGGAAGCCGTTTCGAAAAACCGCGAAACCCTCGTCTGCTTTTATCGCTTCAGCAGCGGTGCGACGCCGGGCTGGCGGGCCCTGCAGGTATGGCGCATGGATCCCGATCCCGCCTCCCCTGCGTCCACCACCGCCTCGGCGGTGACTCCGCTGCAGATGCTGCCCGATGGCATCGTCATCGCGGCGTCAACTTCCTCCCTGACGGACGATCCGCTCTCGCCGCTCCTGGGAGCGGACCTCACGTCGACGTCCGTCACCAACGTCATCTCCCCAGGCCTGGGAACTTCGAACGACGCCGTTGGTTTCCGGTTCAAGCCGGATGGGGCGACCTATGTCTTTCTCGACTCCAAGCATAACTTTTTGACCGTCCAGAATGTCCATGACCAGGGCAATTTCAAGAACACGGGGAGCACGCCGGTCAACTACTACACCGTGCAGGTCGATCCTGTGGCCGGGCAGATCACCGTTTACCGTCCATGACAAAGCCAGATTTTTTCGGCGGGCGCGGGCGCGAGCGTTCAGGCTTCGCGCTCATCTTGGTCCTGGGCCTGCTCCTGCTGGTGTCCGCCCTGGTGGTCGGGTTCATGGGCCGCGTGCTCACCGAGAGATCGACCTCGGCAGGCTACAAGGCTTCCGTCTCCTCCCGGATCCTCGGCGACCTGGTAACCGGTCTGGTGCAGGGCCAGATCAACATGGCCACCACCCAGGGCTATACGGTGGCCTGGGCCTCGCAACCGGGAATGATCCGCACGTTCGACAATTCCGGCAACACGCTGGACGGGTTCAAGCTTTACTCGGCGCCCAACATGGTCGTCCCGGGCAATCAATTCGCGGCGAGCGTGCAAAGCGATTGTCCCGCCAGTGCCACGGCCTGGACGGGCAACACCGCGCTCTGGACCGACCTCAATGCCCCGGCCCCCGCCGCCGACGGCACCTACAGTTATCCCATTCTCGACACGGGAACCGCCTCGGGCGAAACCCAGGCGCTCTCCGCTTCTCCCGAGGGCTTTTCCATTGCGACGAGCGCGCCGGTCAGCAGCCCGGCCCAGCCCGCGCCCATGCCGGTGCAGTGGCTCTATGTGCTCCAGGACGGCACGATCGTCTCGCCCACTTCGGCGGGCGCCAACAGTGTCAACGTGGCGGGAGATGCCGCCGCCACCAATCCCATCGTCGGCCGCGTCGCCTTCTGGACCGATGACGATACCTGCAAGGTCAATATCAACACCGCTTCGGAAGGAAATTATTGGGACACTCCCCGTGGCAACGCCTTCAGCGAACGGGCCATGGCCTACTGGCAGCCCGCCCAGGGGGAATTCCAGCGCTATCCGGGCCATCCGGCGATGACCTGCCTTTCCAGCGTCCTCTATCCGGGCACGACGCAAGCCCCCAACTTCGCCCCGGTTTCCTCCTATCCGGCCCGCAGCGGCTACATGCCGCAGGACGTCTACGAAAATGCCTATCAGATCACACCCCGGGTGGCGACTGGAGGTTCCGACACCGGCACGATCAATATCTATTCGGCGGTCCCGGTCCCCAATGACGTCGACCGCCTTTTCGCCAACAAGGACGAGCTGATTTTCAATCCCAGCCGCCTGAATACCTATGGCGACCTGACGTTGACCAAGCCGATGGTCGAACAGACCAAGTTTTTCCTGACGGCCCACAGCCGGGCGCCGGAAGTCAATCTGTTCAACCTGCCCCGCATCGCCTGCTGGCCCATCTATGCCTTGAACAACGGTTCCTACGACAGCACCCACACGACCGCCTTCGACCAGCTCATCGGCATGTGCAGCAGCATCGGGACCAATCCCACCGGCAGCGGCGGCAATCCCTACTTCTTCCAGCGGATGAACAACCTGAGCTCCTCGGAGATCACCGATATCAGCCGAAATACCCAGCTCTATTCCTATCTCGATTGGCTGACCACCCAGAACGTCCCCGGCTACGGCAATAATTTCGCCGCCAAATACCCTACCGATCGGGATCAGATCCTCACCGAGATCTTCGATTATATCCGGAGCACGAACCTGGCCGACGATAATGTCGCCACGCCCTTCACCACGCCCTACAGCGGTGCTATCGGCGCCGCCGTCCCGCCCAATCACGGCCTGGTGGTGCCCACCCAATACAACGGCACCATGGGCTTCGGGCGCTTCTTCACCCTCACCGAATTCGGCGTCGGCTTCATTTGCAATGCCGATGGAAACGACACGACGCTGGGGTCGAACAATCCCAGCACGAACACCATCCTGCAGGGCACGGCGCTCTCGGCCGGCCAGAAGAAGATCCAGGCGATCATCGTCATGAATTTTTTCTCGCCGATGGCCGGGTGGACCTCGGTCTGTCCCGATTTTTCGGTTCGCATCACCGGTCTCGACGGCGCCAAAGTCAACGGCCAGAGCTTGATGTTCCCCCCGGACGCCACGGCGCCTTATAGCCGCGATCCCGTCTCTTTATGGAATGTCCGCGACTGGGGCGGTTATCTCGGATGGCGCTACACCTTCTTCCAAAAGAGGGCGCCGGCGATTCCGGCGTCAGCCACCTCCGCCGCCCTGGCGGCCGACCCGGCTACCGCCGAACCCGACGTCTATCCGTTCATCAGCGCGCCGATCACCATCACGCCGAGTGGAGGCACCATGAGCTTCGGCGGAGCGACTGTCCAAGTGTCGATCTATGCGGGCGCCAGCGCGACGACGCCGACCGGCACGCCCATCCAGACATTCACCATCACCCTTCCGGCCGGGACTTTTCCGGCGCCCAATCTCGTGACGAGCGGAACCACGGACGGCCTCACCACCGCGGCGAATTGGTGGTCCTTCACCTGTGCGGGATCTGCGGACGGCGCCGCCGGACGCCTCAAGTATCTCACGAGTTCCTCGCTCGGCACGGCCAATGCGACCATCACCACTCCGGGCGCGGGCGCATTTTTCCGCAGCGACCAGAACTTCGACGTGATTCGCACCGTGATCCCGGAATTCAGCGGGAACTTCGGTGATCATCGGCTGGTGGCCGCCAAAGCAACCATCCCTTCGACCGTTTTCACGACGCGGCCGCAATACTCGAACAGCGCCCTCTTCATGTACTCCACCCTGCCCGAGTGCATGAACGGCTACAACGGCAACTGCGGCTGGGACCAGAAGGGAACCTATGTCGCCGGGCAATCGGGCAAATACTATGCATTCAGAAGTCCCAGCATTCCCTCCGGCAGCGACGTGGTCGGGCCGACCCTGACCGGCGACTTCGATATCGGACATCCCCAGGCCCAGGATGGCCCCTATATCAACAAGCCCGATGAGGGGGACCTCGGCCAGGCCGGCTCCGCCAGCGGCATTCCCTACTACCTCACCTCCGCGCAGCAATATCTTCCCGGGAAAACCTTTTTCACGCCCAATCGCCTGATGCCTTCTCCCGGCATGTTCGGCTCCCTGCCGACCGGGGTCGTTTCGGGCATTCCCTGGAAGACGCTCCTCTTCCGTCCGCAAATCAATCACCCGGCCTATGTGAATCCCGCCACGCCCGGTGGCAACCTCCCGGATCATCTGTTCATGGATCTCTTTTGGATGCCGGTGGTCCAGCCTTATGCGATCAGCGACCAATTCTCCACCGCGGGCAAGATCAATATGAACTATCAGATCCTGCCCTTCACCTATATCAATCGCTCCACCGGCATGCGGGCGCTTTTGAAAAGCGAGCGCATCGCGGCCATCAATACTTCCGATATAGAAACCTACAACGGCTATGGCCCCACCAGCGCCTCCACCCCCCTGGCGAACGACCCGGGCTTTGCGGGAGGCGGATCGCCCCTGAGCGATTTCCGCCATTTGATCGATCCGGACGCCACCCTCGCGCAATTCGATACGAAGTTCGCCGCCCCCAATTTCGGCGCCTTCCGATCTCCCAGCGAAATATGCGACATGTACATGGTACCGGCCAATCTCGGGCTCTCCGCCTCGGCCATGGATAATTACTGGCAAAGCAAATGGTCGGCCACTCCCGATAACATGAGGGAGCGCATCTACACGACTCTTTATCCCCGGCTGACCACAAAATCGAACACCTACACCATCCATTTCCGCGTGCAGACGCTGAAAAAGGCGAAGGGGGGAGATCCTGACGGCACGTGGACCGAGAGCAAAAACGTGGTGACCGGCGAGTACCGAGGCTCGACCACCATCGAGCGATTCATTGATCCGAACAATGCCAGCATCCCGGATTACGCGGCCACTCCAACGAATATTCCATCGTACCAGCCCCTGGAAGCCTTCTACAAATGGCGCGTGGTGGAGAGCTCCCAATTTCCTCCCTAGGACCAGCCATGCCACGATCGACCATTGAACCGGCAGGGTCCCCCACGAGCGGCCCGTCCCCGGCCGGGGGAGCTCCCCGGATCTATCAGGCGGGCTGGAATCTCCGCTACACCACCGGCAGCCTCACCATCCTCTTCACCTGGCTCCTGTGGGGCGACTTCGCCTTCACCTTCTTCGAGTCGATCTTCGCCCGGTTCATCCCCCTCTACCTCAAGGATCTCCACGCCTCGAACACCCTTATCGGCGTCATGACGGGGAGCTTCGCCGGACTCGTCAACATCCTCTTCCTCCCGAACATCAGCCAGTGGAGCGACCGGCACCGCGGTCCCTGGGGACGGCGGATCCCCTTCCTCCTCGTCGTCACGCCCCTCACCGTCGCCTCGCTCGTCCTCGTCGGCTTCGCGCCCGAGGTCAGCCGCGGCCTCTCGGCCCTGCTCGGCCTCCCCCTTTCCTCCTCGACCACCGTCACCCTCTCGGTCCTCTGCCTGAGCGTCGTCTCCTACCACTTCTTCAACATGGTCCTCGTCAACGCCTACAACTGGCTCCTGCGGGACGTCGTTCCCCTGGAGGTCATGGCCCGCTTCCTCTCCTGGTTCCGGATCGTCAGCACGGTCGCGAGCTTCGCCTTCCTCTGGTGGGTCTTTCCCCACGTCCTCACCCACCGGCGGCCGGTCTTTGCCCTCCTCGGCGTCTCCTACCTCGGCGCCTTCCTCCTCATGTGCCTCAACGTTAAGGAAGGCGCCTATCTCAACGAATCTTCCGAGGAGGAGCGGCCCGGCCTCGCCAAGGCCTTCGCCCTCTACTTCCGGGAAGGTCTCTCCATCCCCCTCTACCGCAACTTTTTCATCGTCTGGGTCCTCACCGTCCTCGCATCGGCCTGCGCCTCCCCCTTCTCCACGCTCTTCGCGCGACAGACACTCGGCCTCACCCTCGACGAGATGGGGAAGATCTATGCCTGGGGCGCCGTCGCCTCGGCCCTCGCCCTCTACCCGATGGGGTGGCTGTGCGACCGCTTCTCGGCCTTTCGCGTCACCCTGGCCTCGCTCGCATGCCTTGCCGGCAGTCTCGTGCTCGCCTTCTTCCTCGTCCGCGAGAAGGCCGCCTTCCTCGTCTATACCATTGTGACCGCCCTCCCCGGCGTCGCCTGGAACCTCGGCTCCCTCGCCGTCACCATGCGCCTCTTTCCCGAAAATAAATTCGGCCAGTTCTCCTCCGGCCTCAATGTTTTCGGTTGCGGTGCCATGATCGCCGGCAATTACTTCATAGGCCTGTTCATGGATCTGACCCACAGCCGCTACGAGATGACATTCCTATGGAGCGCGGCGCTCTATGCCCTCTCGCTCTGGCCGATGCTCCTCGTCTACCTCGAATGGAGACGCCGCAGCGGCCCCGATGGCGACGTGCTGACCGAGCCCCCGCCTTCCGGAATCCCGACGGCACCGTCACCCTCGTCGTCCTGCCCCCCATCGACCGCCTCATCGCGGTCCACCACCACAGCTGGGATAAAAAACGGGTTATGACAATTTATGACAAAAAAAATTCATAGTAGTGCATTTCAGTGCGTTTTGAGCAAAAGCATGATGCGCTACAACCGGCACGGGAATGCGGAGTTACGCATGGCGACGCAATCTGGCTAAGGATTCGATTCCCTTCACCCGCTCCCTTCAAGTCAATGACTTAACCAAAAATTGGGGTCAAAATCTGAAAGAGCCGAAAGATTTTTTCCCGATT
>OULJ01000016.1_pt1 | contig 25825 bp, 18 predicted proteins | sample 1690701 | NCBI WGS metagenome assembly OULJ01 (sample SAMEA3914788, study PRJEB12502) | metagenome | biome: forest; material: soil | place: Canada | collected 2011-07-03 | depth 0.1 m | reverse complement strand
TACCCGCCGCGCCTTCTCCAGGCGCACGCGGGTGTAGTTCAATGGTAGAACGGTAGCCTTCCAAGCTACACACGAGGGTTCGATTCCCTCCACCCGCTCCATATCTTGTAATCAACAAGATACAGAAACAAGATACTCGAACAGGCAGTTTTGCAAACAATATTGCAAACACTTCCACTGCTTTCCGGCACGTTCCATCAGTCTCCATCGTGCTGTCAATAGCGAGCCAACTCCACAAGCACGGCGCCATTGCTATCGCTCCCCTTGCCGACGAAGCGCTCCAAAGTCCCCGTGCCTGAAGCGAAATCTTGGGGGGCCTCCACCAACTCCGGCCACCCCACCTCGACGTAACGCTATCGTGATGGTCCGCGAAGTCTTTGTCTTGGTTAAAGGCTGCTTTTCTTTTGAAGTCGCTTTTGCAACCATCGTCCAAATTCTGGGGGATTATGGAACTTCACATTCATCGGGACGGGCAGAACTTTGGTCCTTATTCCATCGAAGACGTACAAGGATACCTAGCGGCAGGAAACCTATTTGCGTCTGACATGGCATGGCACCAGGGGGCGGCGGGATGGCTACCGCTCTCCCAAATTCCCGGCATTGTGCCAGCTCCACCGCGTTCCCTGGCCCCTCCCCCTCCTCCTGCACACCGAATGGCTCCTTCCGCCATCGTTGCCGGAAATCAAAGGGTTCAGTTGCCTCCAAACGCTGGTGGACAACCCATCGTCGTTGTCGTCAACAACAACAATAATAACAATGTTGCGCCAGGAATGGTCTACCCCCGGAAAAGCAGAGGAGTAGCTTTCGTTCTGTGCCTGCTTTTCGGATGGCTAGGCGCCCACCGATTCTACACGGGGAACTTTATTCTTGGACTCCTCTATTTTTTTACCTGTGGCTTCCTCTTCATCGGGGTGTTCATCGATCTCATTATGATCGTATTCAATGGGTATCGTGATTCCAACGGGCGATATTTGGGATGAAATTCCCGTTCCTTAATTCCCGAGGCTATCACCTCGGGATTTCCTTTTTGGCCATCCTAGGTTTAGGTCAGACCATAGGGATCATCGTTCTGCGGCCTGTGTGGGCTCGGCTGATTCCCTTTCTTTCGAACCTAGGCTTCGATACATCCTATTTTTTCTTCATCTTGGGAAGCTTTGTAATCGGATTGACCATCCTCGCCGGTTTGGGAGTCATCGGGCACCTGCTTGTCATGGTCAATCCATCTTGGAGAGCAATCCTTGCCCCGCGATGGTTCTCCCACCTCGCAGCGATCCTACTCGTCGCCATCGCGCTTTCTGGCAGCCTCCTCATGCTCCATCGCCAGTTCCCCTATTTGGATTACCCAGAAAACCTTCGCCCGACCTCCTCCACTCAAAGGATATAGGCTTGAGCCCGCCCGGCAGGGTCAGGAACCGGTCTGCCGCAAGAAATGGATTACCAGCTCATGAGAAGAACGGTCCCTGCTCCATAAGCAGGACCAGAAGGCCCGTTTTTGGCCTCTGGCGTCCTCTCCAAGACGCTTTTAGCGTGAAAAGAGCCCCCCGGGGGCCGGGCAACCCTTCTGCTTCACCGCTACCTCCCGCTTGGCCTCGGCGACCATCTCCTCGAACTTGACTGTGACTTTCAACGATCAGTTGCTTCGGTTCCGCAGCTTCTCAGCAACGTCCCGATCCGGGGCAAAGACCCGGACGGTCCTCTGAGCACCCCTGACATCCATGTAGGTAACGGTCCCGGCGACGTAGCATTCGAACGCATGACCGCCATTACCGCCGCTAAAATCGGCGAACTGATCACCATCAACCAGATTCATGTCCTTCATGACCACCAGGACATTCCGGTAGGAGCCATATGGGGCGCAAGCGTTGACCAGATAACCCTTGAAACCATCGCCCTCATCGACGACTTGGAGGACATTACCAATGATGGCTGCGGTCTGCGGCTGGCCCGGCATCGGATCATCCATGAGCTGCGCCTGCAGGCTGGCGAGCGGCATGAATAGAAGGAGGATTAGGATCGTAATGCTCATGGGTCAATTACAGTCTGAGCCACAGCGCCGGTCAGTATCATCAAAGGCATAAACTTCCTGTTTTCATAAGATGCCCGGTCAGTTTCCGATCTGAAGTTTGGCGATCTGCTGATTGATGGCGTCGAGCGCCGCCTGCACATAGCGTCAGGTCGAATTCCACCGGGCCAATTCGTTTTTCAGGCTGTCAATCTGATCCCTCAAGGATCTGGCGTTGTACATCTGCGCGGTAGGGGCTCCGATCTGGGGATCATCCTCCGGGTTTCCGAAGAATTGCGGATATGTGGTGGTGCTCTGCCCATTGGTACCCGTACTGGTGATGGGGTGCAGGCCCAACTCGCTCCTCAGGCTGTTCCTTAACGCCTCAATCTGATTTTTGTAGCCGCTGATTCGCCCATCAATCCGGGCATTCGTCTCATTGGTGGCGTCCGCTTTGGCTTTGGCGTCCGCCGCTTGATATGCGGCGTAATCAACCTGGACCTGAGCGCCAATCTTGAGGGCAAGGTCGGCTTGTTCCTTCAGATAGCTTTGCGCCTCGGCGTCGTCGTAATCAAATCGATCCCGCCAGTCCTGGCTGAGATCGGTGAAGAGGATCCTGGCGGCCCCATTGGCGTGCTCGATGTTGATGCTGGCCGGATCAACTGCCTTTATGATCACTGATTGGTAGGTGGCGTTGGCCGTGACCAACTGGTCGAGCTTTTCCCCAACGGCCTTGTTCCTGGCCTCGGTGCGGTACTTTTCCTTGTAGGCATCGAAGTCTTTCTGAAGCTGGTCGAGCTGCTGCTTGAGCGGCTCTGCCGCTTTTTGGGCATCCTGGAGAGTCTGGATGTCGTTTTTAGCCTTTTCCAGGTCGGCCTTGAGGCTTTCTCCAGCCTGGACGGCATCCTCCTTTGCCTTGTTGGCTTGAGCCAACGAATCCTGAAGGCTTGCGATGCTTGATTGGTCCTTTTGCAAGAGATACCCCGCTCCCAAGAGGGCTAGCGCCAACATGCTGACCATCAGTGTCTTCATTGGTTTTTAAACCTCTTCATTTCAATCCGTGACACGTTCCGGGTCAATACACTTTTTGTATAATTAGCGGTGGCGCCTAACTCGATTTAGGCGCGATGAAGAAGACCATTTACAGCGGAGAGGCTGAAATATTTCGCGCAATGCTCCGTGAGGCCCGGGAAAAGGCAGGGTTGTCTCAATCAGCTTTGGCGACCAAACTCGGCACTTATCAGCCCTTTGTCGCTCGCGTCGAAACCGGAGAAAGACGCCTTGATTTTATGGAGTGCTTGCACTTTCTAAGAACACTTGGCATCAGTCCTGTTTCCTTCATGCGGCGTTTTGAAACCCGCGTAAAGGCTAATGGGGGCGCTGGGAGGCCTTAGGATTGATTGCCTCACCTTTCCCCCTAACAAAGGGGGGCTAAAGTAAGCCTGTGCCCCCTTTCGGGCACTCGACTTCCAGACCCGGTGGTCCTTCTACATCCAATCCCAGGACCCGCGATGGTAGATCGGCGCCCAGGCCTTCCCCTCGGCGCAGGTGTCTAGAAATTCCAGAAATTGATCCGGGGCGTACCACGCGAAATGCCATAGAATAGCTGAGTGACGCCCATAGGTGGCATGAGATATTGCTACTAAATCAGGGAATCCCAGGCTTTTAATGGATGTGAAATAAAAAGTTGAAGATAACGCCAAGGTTTTTAGGGTCGCCAGCGTCTTCAATATAAAAGGGAACATGGAGGGCTTCAAAAGCGACTTGCGGGACGAAGAGGGTTTGGTCCTGGCCGCCTCGCGAGGAGATGCTTCCGCGTTCGAGGATTTGTTTCACCGCTACTACGACATGATCTACGGCTATGCCTATAAAATGTGCTTCAATACGGCGGAAGCATCCGACCTGACCCAAGAGACGTGGATCAAAGTCGCCAGAAGCCTCTATTTGTACCAAGGCAAAGCCTCCTTCAAGAGCTGGGTCTACGCCGTGGCCCATAACGTCATTCAGGATGCGGGACGAAAAAAAGCGAGAGACCTTCGTCTTAAGGAGCAGATGGCTGGCGAGATATCCTCTTCCAGCAATGAAGACACCCATCCTGACGGCGAGTCCCTAAGAGCTGCCCTTCATTCCCTATCTCCCAATCACCACGCCGCTGTGACTCTGGTCTATATGGAAGGCCTGAGCCATGGCGAGGCAGCAAGGGTTCTCGGGTGCGCCGAGACGACGATTTCCTGGCGGCTTTTCCAGGCTCGCCGGAAACTTAGACGGATTCTGGTCTTAGCCGCGAAGGAGCAGCGATGAGTTCCGGCTGGAATTCCGATCCGTTGGCGGATCGCCTGCGTCGTCTCGCTGTCCCAACGCCTGACCCGGTGGCGAGAGAGCGGGCATTGCACAGAGCCCAGATCGCCCTGGGACAGTCTCCCGCCGCCGCTTCGCAACCGATCCCGTACAACTGGAGGAAATTTGCCGCATGGGCCGGAACCGGAGGCTTGGTGATCGCTATTGCGATCTTGATAGGGATAGGTCTTGCCGCACAGCGGCAAGCTGAAGAAACTGCCGTCCTCTGCACGCTTATGCGACAGGTGCAGGCCACTTTCCAGGATCAGATCGCCGCCGTAGTAATTGAGAAGGGGATTCCCCATGTGGTCCTCTCGGCAAACACGACTGCGCCGAGCTCCGATGAGAGACCCGTCCTGATTTCTGTGATCCAATCCGGGGAAAAGAATCCGACCCAAATCCTCACCTTCAGCGGGCGGTCGATCGACCTGGAGATGGAAGGGAAGACAACCCGTGTCCAGGTACTGCAGACGAGCAGCGGAGGGCTGGTCTTGGCGGGAGATCATTTCGTGTGGGATTCACGCAATCCGAGGAACCCTGGATTTCCCGGTTACCGGATTGAAGGGAGGCTGCTATGATCTCCCTCTTTCTGGCCGCGTTGATGGCGACCAACCCCAGTCCCATCGCCCGGATCGTCACTCCGGAACAATCGCTGCCTGCTCCAGCGCCCCTTGAAGCCATTTCCGGCACGCCTCTTCCCATCACGGTCTATCTCCGGGGTGAAAGGGATTTCGCTCTTTCCTATGATCTCTACGAGGTAAGCATGGCCAGCGCGAAGGCTGACGACGAGGTAACGGCGGCACTCGCCCGGAACCAACCGATGACGACGGACTCGGCGCAAGATGGGGAGATGGGCTTCGCCGCGACTCTCGATCTGCCGAAATCATCGGCCACGCATCGCTATCTTCTCCGGCTCGCCGTCACCCACGCCGATCAAACGACGACCAGCAACATCGATCTCTTCGCCTATCCCTCCGATCTGCCTGACCAATTGCGGGAGGCCGTGCGGAATTTTCAAGAACGCTCGGGCTCTTCGCTCGGCGTCTTTGGGCCTGGGAGGACGGTGCGGGCCCTGCTCAATGCCTGGCACATTCCCTACCGGGATTATGATCCCTATGGAACCCGGTTATCGGCAGTGATTGGCGATTTCATCAATTACCCCCTCGATGCCGATCGCCTGCCCGTCGGCTCGGCTGACAATGTCCTTTTCCTGACCATGACCCCTCAGGCGGGCCATACCACCGATTTGATCGAGATTCTCCCCAATCACGATGGAAAGACAGTCTATGCCTCGGCGCAAGGTTTCAACCAACTCGCCGTGAGCCCGGCGGCTCAATACCAATTTTTCACCCTGCTTACCCGAATCCTCGCCACCCCAAATTCATGAAAAAAAACCACCTTCTACTCGTATTGGCCTTCTCACTACTTTGGAGCGGAGTCCTGATCTCGGCCTATGCCGATGAACCGATGACCGCCGCCGTCCTTGATTTTGATACCGCGCCCGATGTCCATGGCCCTTCTGGCTCCGATATCGCCGGGCTGCTTTCGGCTAAATTATCCGTTTCTCCTTCCATCATCATGGTCGAACGAGGTGACCTCGAAAAAGTCCTAGGGGAACAGGAACTGGGACTCTCTGGCGCAGAGAAATCCCCTGACAAAGTCGGCCAGTTGGTTGGAGCCCAGGTCCTCATCACTGGCCGAGTGTTCAATGCCGGATCATCCGAATATATGGTGGCCAAGGTGATGAGCGTCGAGACCGGGAGGGTCTTCGGTGACATCGCCAATTTCAAGGACGAGGCCGATATTCCAGCGGGCATCGATCAAATCGCGGCCAAAATCACCACCATCCTTCAAAACCATGCCGCCGACCTGGTCGCCAAACCCGATTCGTTCGACGAGAATTTCCGCAAGCTCAAAGAATCCCTCCAGAGCCGAAAGCTGCCCAGCGTATCCGTTGCAATCCAGGAGCGGCAAATCGGCGTCCCCGCGATCGATCCCGCCGCCCAGACGACAATCGAACATTACCTCCAACAGCTCGGCTTTCGAGTACTCGATCCGGCAGCCACCGATCAGCGCGCCGACATCTCGTTGACCGGCGAGGCCTTCAGCGAACTCGGCCTGCGCAAGGGCAGCCTGGTGGCCTGCAAGGCCCGGGTCGAGGTGAAGGTGATCCGCCGCGACACCGGAGCCCTCCTCTTCACCGATGCCCAGCGCGGGGTGGCCTTCGATCTAGGGGAAACCTCGACCGGCAAGATGGCGCTGGAAAAGACGGCAGCCCAGCTGTTATTGCGGATCGTGCCGGCGCTAAAGACGAATTGAGCACACGATCCAGTCCATGTTTCAAAAGTGGATAGGCATTGTCTGCCTGGGGGTCCTGCTGGTGGAAACAGCTCCACAGGCAGCAGCCTCTGACCAGGCCTCGTCCTCTCTGACGGTCGATCGTTTCTGGCATCCCGAGCCGACCGGCGGTCCCCCCATCATCATCAATTCGATCGAGGATGCTCCCGACGGCTTTTGGGTTCTCCTCGGAGCGGGAGTCGATACGCTTTATCGCTTTCGCGCCGACACGTTGGCCGCCACCGCGGCTCCGCCGCTTCCCACGTTCAATTCCGCTACGATGCTGGCCACACCGCAGGCGGTCTATGTGGTGGCAACCCATTCGATGTCCAATCAGCCGAAGACGATTTCCCTACACCGATACGATATCGCGATGCATGCTTGGGAAAACCGAGATGAGGAGGGCATCAGTCGGCTTTTCGATATCGGCGGACATCTCTATTTCACTTTTCATGACGCCTCGCCTTCAGGAGGCCATGAAGACGCCATCGGTAGCTACGATTGGGCTGCGGATCAAAAAACGGTCCTCGCCAGCAACCGACGGGTGCCGGCGCAGACGCAGTTCGATTCCAAGCCGAGTTTCCGGGTCGAAAATCTCTTTGCCGGGCCGGAGGGAAAGCCCTGCGCTCTGATCGACTACGTTCCCTATGTCATTCAGGAAGAACCCGGCGACTGGCCGTCCCTATTCCATTTCAATGTCTGGTACGAGCCGGATGGCTCCAGGACGTTTGCCGGTCGGACGCTCCTGAGCGGGGCAATCAATTCTCAAGGCAATCCTTTTGCCGTTACCGAAATCGATTCCTCCCACAGCCAGCCGGAGGAATTATTAGGCATCCCCCAGCCTCTCCCTCCCGACGCAAAAAGCCCCGGAACGCCTTTGGTGGCGGATACCCCTGGACCGGACTGGGCGCGCCAGCCCATCTGGCCCGGCGACTATGGCTCTGGAAAACGCTATGCCTTTGCCCTGCATAACGACGATCTCCTTGCCTTCTCCAGCCAGCGGGAAGGGGGCGGGCGCTACAGTCTGCTTTGGTTCCAACCGGGCAAAGCCGATCCCCTCCGCATCCCCCTCCGCTTCGTCTTCGACGAAGCCACCAAGGCGCTCCTTCCTGCCTTGTGCAACAACCTCGCCCCCATGGTTGCCGATCCCGAAACGACACGGATGGAAATCACCCTGGTGCCGACTTCGCAGGGGCTCTGTTTCAAACCGATCGCCGGAGGCTTCTGGTTTCTTTCCTACGCCGATCTCGATACCTATGCCACTCAACATGGACTGACATCGGCCGCGACGGGAGCGGCGGTTCAGATATCGCCATGATCCGTCTTTGGCTCTTTCTCCTCTTTGCGGCTTGGGCTGGGAGCGTCCATGCCGCCGAGGCGGCCCGGATCGCGGTGATTTCGGATCAGGGAGGGGAAGATCTCGCGGCGCTGGTGACCGCAAAACTCTCCAACCACCCGGGAGTCATTCTTCCGGAGCGGGATGCATTGGCAAAAATCGGTGATGAGCAAACTCTGGTGGAGATGGCAGCGAAGAGCGGGGATACTCTCGGCAAGCTGCTCCACGCGGACGGGCTCCTTTTCATTTCCCGGAATGGCGAGGATACCGAGATCCGCTTTTCAGCCGTCCAGCTCGGAATAGTGCTTTTCGATCTAAAGTTCCCCCGCGAAAGCGATGTATCCTTGCTCCCCTTCTCGCTGCTTTCTCAAATCGAGAATGATATCCCCAAGCTGGGGTTGCCTCCCGGAAAAGCCATTCCGCTAACAGTCTTAAATCTCCATGCCGATTATGCCGTGCCCAGCACAGCTGCTTCCGAGCGCCGCCTGACTCTTTTGCTGGAAAACAATCTCGCCGCCGTCCCTCAAATAATGATTTTGGAACGGCGGCATGGAGAAGCTTTGGGTTTCGAAAAGGCGCTCGATCCCGATTCCACGGCGCCTCTGGCGGGAGCTTGCCTGCTGGATGGGACGCTCGCCATGCCTGTCTCCCCGGAGGGCGATATCGTCGCCAGAATGCGATTGCGGCTTCCCGATCTCGAACGGGAAATCGATGTCGAGGCACACGGCCCCGCCGCTGATTTGCGTAAAACCGCTGAAGCGATGGCGTCAGCGGTGGTGGAGGCGCTTCGGTTGCCTTCCCCACCCGCCCCTGGCTCTTCTATGCCGGAGGCTCGGGTGTATCTTGCGGAAGCGCTCTGGGCAATGCGGCACGGAACCCCTCAAGAGGCGCGGGAGGCTCTCGATGACGCCGAGTTATTGGCAGCCCCGGAGCCGGACTTGATCGCCGCCCAAATATCATTTTATTGCGATGACGCATCTCGAGGGGTTCCTCCCACTTATGTGGGTCCCGCCCCTGGGCAAACACCCGCCGACGGCCGCTCCGAGGAACGGGCCGATGAGATGACGCGCGCCCTCGCCGGTCTGAAGCGCTATCGGTCGGAGGGCATGGAATCCCGCCGGGAAGTGCTGCTCTCCAGCAACGAGTACACAGCGGAGGCCCTTCAGGGCAAGGCCTTCAATGCGGGTATCCGCCTCCTTTGGCTTCTTGACCGAATTGCTCCGGAAAGGGGGATCGCACTAAGAGCGTCCGTGCACGCTCTCGCGCCATTCGATGTGGCCGCGGGGCGTATTCCTGATTTATGGACAACGCCGATGAACTATCTGGACGATTGGGTGGAATCGGCGGATGAGGAAATGGACATTCTCCGGACGGAATGTGAGCGTGTTCCCGAGTTTGGATACGAGGGTGATACCGTCAGTTGGCTCACAACCTTTGGAGATCCCGAACGGTTTTGCCCGCGGTTCTTTCCCGCGCCGGACAATCGACAAACTCGGTATCTTCAATTCATCGAGAATCTCGAGAGTAATCCGATTTCCAAGCCTATAGCGCTCTTGTTTTTGGCGCGCTGGATAGATCCCGCATCACAGGATCGATATCACGCCTTTCTTGCCGAACTGTGGGACGAAAAAGAAGTCCTCATCAAGAGCCGCCGCATGAGCGGTCTTCTTGGTTGGGCTTGTAAGCTGGCCATGGAGCATTCCCCCGCCGACCCTCTTCTCTGCTCTCTCCTCCATTATTACTTTCGAAACGAGACCGAAAGCAAATGGGGTCAGATCATGGCGACTACCTGGGAGCCCAAGCTGTTTCCAAAAAGCGAGGCATCCGCTTTCTGGGATGATCTGCAGGAGATGCGAAAACGGATTCCAGGATGGAGCTCTTACTTTGACTCGATGGAGGCCTCCTATATTGCTGTTTTCGGGGATCCTCGGGCGACGCTCCATCCTTTTCTCCGTGTTCACCGGTTTTGGGATCCGGGGACGATTCCTGGAAACTCCTCCTTCGCCCCCTTTCAGATCGCGGCGATGAAATCCCGCCCGGATGGCCTCTGGGTCTTCGGAAGCCATCAAGATCAGGCAGTTGTCTATCGCGTCGATCTCAAGCATTTCACTGCCGAGCGACTTGCCGACCCATCCTTGGGAGTCATCACTCAAGCAGTAGTAAGTGACGGCTTTGTTTATATTGTTTCCCACAGCCTCGTTCCTCCTAAGGAAACGCAGGGCTCCAGTGATCATCCGTTCTATCTGGCCCGTTATGAGGCCGAAACGGGCACCTGGAGGCAAAGAACCATTCCGTCAGGCGTTCTTTATGCGGCAGGAAAAGGGCTTTATGTATCCCATTTTGGAAGAAGCGGCGGTCTAGACGGTGGCCCGGGCGAGTCCACTCTTCTCCGTTACGATTGGGAAAGTGATACGCTGAAAGTCTTGGTGAGTGCCCGGCGAACACCGCCTTTGAACCAGTTCGATGGCCACCTCGAAGATGGCACAATCAAAGTCTTTCCTTGGGCGGGAGGAGACGCATGCGCGATGATTGGCAGCAAAATTTATCGCATCCGGGAAGAATCTGGTGAGTGGTCCCAGATCGAAACGCCCGGTTACTGGTATCCCGCTCCTTTCGATGATGGCTTCTTTGAAGGAAACCTTGGTGCCAGTTCAAGTCCAGTCCTCGTCCACATTGACTCCGATCAGCCAGCCCCTGAAATTTTCATCGGCCCCGCACTTTCGACTGAGGATGCCAAAAGGCTTCCTGCTTGGACGTCAAATCCCATGTGGACGGGAATTCCGGAACTGGGTCGGGCCGCGCGGCATGAGGGCGACGTCTTTATCTTAAAGGAACCAGGGATTTCTTATCACACATTTACTCTTTTTTGGTATCGCAGCGGAGTTTCCCAACCCATCCGCATTCCCCTGTCTTTTCAAGCCGACGCTGCAATCGAAGCGCACCTCAAGAGCATCGGTGATTTTACTTGGTCTCTTCATCCCGAAAAGGAAGGCCCCCAATTGAATCTGACCGCCACGGAAGAGGGGCTATGTCTTGACCGCTATCGAGACGGCTTCTGGTTCATTCCCTATGCCGATCTAGAGGCATATGCCACGAAAGACGGACAATCCCAGGCGAAAGCGGGATCGGTCGTGCAGATACCGCAATGAGACGTCTTCTCGCACTTCTCGTCTTTGCCGTTTGGGTTGGAGACGTCCATGCCGCTGAGGTGGCCCGGATCGCCGTGATTTCGGATCAGGGAGGGGGAGATTTTGCCGCGCTGCTCATTGGACAACTTTCGGCCCTGCCGGATATCGCCCTGGTTGAACGCGATGACCTCTCGAAAATCGGGGATGAACGGGCCCTTGCGGAAATGGCCACGGCTGATCCGGCAAATCTGGGCCAGCTGCTGCATGCGGATGGTCTGCTTTTCATTCGCAAGGAGGATCAAGGCGTGACAGCTCGTCTTACGGCGGTGCGGCTTGGCTTGGTCCTCTTCGACGTTGCTTGTGATCCCCGTGCCGACCCGGCACAGATGGCTGAGCTGCTCGCAAGCCAGGTGGAAGCTTTCGGCCCGAAGCTGACCCTCTCACCCGACCGGGCGATTCCACTCTCTCTTTTGAACCTTCACGCCGACATCGGCTCACCCGGCGAGGTGCGGATCGAGCAGGCGTTGACTTTGCTTATGGAAAGACGGTTGGTGGCCACTCCCGAACTGGTGGTCCTGGAACGCCGCCACGCGGGTTCCCTGGCATTGGAACAAAGTCTTTCCGCCGCCGTGCCCCAGCCTCAAACCGGGGCCTGGTGGGTCGATGGCTCTCTGGATATCCCTTCGGGAGCCGGCCCGATGACGGTCCGGTTGCGGCTGCGCTCTCCCAAGGGAGGAGATGCGCTGGAGACCACGGTTTCGGGTTCGACCGAAAAGCTGCCCGAGCTGGCCGAGGCGTTGGCCACGGCGGTTTCCCAATCCGTCCACGCCAGCGCTCCCCTCCCGGAAGATCCCGCCGCTTCCGCCAAGGAAGGGCGGGAATTCCTCCAGGAAGCGATCTGGGCCTGGCATCACGACAAGCCGGAGGAGGCGCTCGCAGCAGCGGAGAGCGCCGGTCTGCTGGGGGAGACGGCCTCCGATCTCACGGCGATTCGCATTTCCATTGCTGTGCAGGAGATGAAAAAGACCGGAGAGGCCGGGGCGGCGGATGACATCGATCTCTTGAAGCAAGCCATGATCGATTGGCAGAGCTATTCCGACACCAAGGGGGAAAGCCAGTTGCAACTCCTCGATTCCCGCATGAAGGGAGAGGGCCGCACCGGTGCCTTGAAAGACAATCTGAAGGAGGCCGGAACTCAGATGCTGGGCGCGTTGATGAAGCAGAAGAATCCACGAGAGGACGAGGTCAGGCAGGCGTTGCGGGCTTTCGTCGGATTCGCGCCCCTGGAAGGAAAAATCCCCAACGACTGGAGCATCGCCAACAAGGCGGAGGAGTGGTCGGAGTCGGCCGAGGAGGAAGCGGCCTATTATCGCATCCTCTGCAATCCCAAGCTTGAGCCTCACGCCTATTGGTCCCGGGGGGTCTTCGTCGTCCAGGCCATCCGGCCCGATACCTTTGGCGGACGCTTCCTCGCCACCCCGGCGGAGAGAAGTGCGGCCTATTTCAAGATGCTGGACGACCTGGCCGCAGATCCCGTGACCCGACCGGTCGGCCTTTTACTGCGGGCGATGGAGAAAGCGCCGCCCGCCGGAAATGACGATTACCAGGCGATGCTCGCCGCCATTTTGGAAAACCGCCAGGCTTGGCAGGATTCGGGCGAGCTCTGGACCTGGATCAAGCTGGCCTTTGGCGACAAGCTCAAGTTTCCCCCGCCCGCCGATCCCAAGCTGATCGCCCTGCTTCATTTCTATCTCCAACATGAGACGAAGTGGGGGGACGGCCCTCAAAAGGTGTGGCATCCCGAGTTCTTCCCGAAAGAGGAAGCCCCCTCGCTCTGGGCCGATCTGGAAAACTGCAAGGCACGGTGCCTCCCCAATGGCGGGAGCGGCCTCTCGAATTATTTCACCGAGCTGGAAAGCGAATACGTGGCGATCTTCGGAAATCCGGAATCCGCCCCCCTCACCCCGGTTTTAAAGGTCAACCGCTTCTGGCATCCCGATCCCGGCGAGTCGTGCGCCGTCCTTCACTCTATCGCCGATGCCCCCGATGGTCTCTGGGTCTTCCGCATCATGGAAGAGAAAGCTATTCTCGAGCAGGTTCAAGTCGGCGATATGACCACCGTTCGAACCTCCGCCCTTCCCCTCTCCAATTCGGCCAGCTTCGGCTTTCTCGCCACTCCGACCGATGTCTATGTCGTCGATCTGCATCGGAAACCCGATGGATCGACGATGAGCTCAATCGATCGCTATGACCTTGCGGCAGGATCCTGGGAAAAGCGGGACGTGGAGGGAATCACGAATCTCTATGAAATCGGCGGCAAACTCTATTTTTCCTTCACCTCCGGCCTGAATGAAGCCGCGCTGGGCCGTTACGATTGGGCGACCGATCAAAAGACCGTCCTGGCCAGCAATCATCGGGTACCCGCGCAGAATCCTTTCGAGAGTCAGGCCACCTTTCGGGTGCAGGAATTATTCCCGGGTCCGAATGGCAGGCCGTGCGCTCTGATCGACAACATTCCCTATTTCATTCAGGAAGAGCCGGGCGCTTGGCAGAAGGTTTTCAATCTCAAGGCCTGGTATTTTGACGACAGCGTGAAGACCTTCGGCGGGCGGACCCTGCTGAACGGCTCCATGTATTCCGAAAACCAGGCGGCCATTCTCATCGATGCCGCCAAGGCCGAGCCGGAAGAATGGATCGGCGCTCCGCAGGCCGTTTCTCCCGATGCCAAGGACGCCGCTGGCCCGACCCTCCCTCCCGACCAGGCTCCGGCCTGGAGCCAGCATCCGCTCTGGCCCGGCGACTATCGGGGCGGCTACAATTTCGTTGCGCATGGCGACGCTCTTCTCGCCTTCGTCAATAAGCGGGAAAACGGAACGCGCTACAGCCTGCTTGCATTCACAAAAGGAAAGGACGCCCCCGTTTCCATTCCCCTGCATTTCGAGGTCGATGATGCCACCAAGGCGCTTCTTCCCGCATTATGCCAGACCTGGAGCAGCGAGATCTCGGACCCGGATACCGGCAAACTGGGGATGACCATGATTCCGACCAAGCAGGGCCTCTGCTTCAAGCCGATCGCGGGCGGCTTTTGGTATCTTTCCTATGCCGATCTCGATGCCTATCTGAAGACTTCCTCGCCGCAATAATTCCATGCGTCTGATCGCCATCTTATTTCTGCTGATCCTCGGTTGGATCTCATTGGCCCACGCCGATGGCATCCGCTTGGCGGTGATCGCTCCCGACAACCCCGATTTCGCCACGCTGGCCACAGTGGAATTGGCCAAGGTGCCGGGTGTGGTGGTCGTGGAACGGAGTGAGATCGCGGCAATCGCGAAGGAGGAGGCCCTGACGGAAGCGGCTCATAGCGGTTCTTGGACCCCCTTGGGCCAGCTTTTGCATGCGGACGCCCTGCTGATCGTTTCGCGAAATGATCTTTTTGGAACTCCCCTCAACATGGTCCGCCTGGTCGCGGTGCAACCCGGCGTTGTCATCGATTCGGCCACGCTGGCTCCCGATGCCACTTCCCTTCCTTCGGAAGCGGCCCGAATCGTCGGCCAATTTACCCCCCTGCTCGCCAAGCTCGATTCCCTCAACATCGGCTCCGCCCTCAAAGTCTCCCTCCTGGGCCTCCACTTCGATGCGAATTCCTCGATGGCGGCGGGATCGGAGCGGGTTTTGAACGCCCTACTCGCCGACCGGCTGACCCACCGGCCCCATATCCTTGTCTTGGAGCGATGGAACCTCGATGCGGCCGCCTGGGAAAAGGGCATTCAGTCCGAGGAGCCTTCCCCCTTCTGGGCCGGAAGCTGTCTGGTCGATGGACGCATCGCCGAACAAGGGAGCGATCTCCAAATCGACCTGCGGCTCCGTCTGGCCGATGCGGACAAGCCGATCCTGATTTCCCTCACCCAACCGGCCAATCAGATTGCGGAACTGGCCGATGCCTTGGCGGGCCGGATCGCCGCCGCCCTGGGAGTCAGGGATGCCGCCGCTTCCTGGGACCGGAAGGAGGAGGCGCTCAATGAAACGCTGCTCGCCCACTGGGCCTTGGGAAACCATCTCTACCCGGACGCCTTCGAGGCGGTCGCCACCGCCGACGCCCTCTGCCCCCGCACCCCGGACATCGAATTGCTTCGGCTCGAATCGGAGACTCAGCTCGCCTTCCCCCATCCTCCCCTCACCGATATGAGGGTATCGACTTCCTATAATGCCGCTCGCGACGGTGTGCCGGTTCTGCCGACCCAACGCGAGGCCGCCCAGGTGGCTCTCGACCACCTGCGTACCCTCTGGACCCTCTGCGTCGACGACCCCGTCTTCCAACCGGCGGCCAACCGTCTTCATTTGCAGGCGATGTATACGATCCAGCAGGTCTCGCGGCTCCTCGCCGCCGTCCACGACAATGGGTCGTGGCATCAAGACGAAGCGGGGATCGGCGATCTCCGGCAGGCGGTGCGCGACACCGTCGATCTCCTCTTGCAGCTCGATCTCAATCACCAGACTTATGCCTACTTCCATCTTTTCCCCTACATCGCTTATTGGTTCGAGACGCCCGAGGAGACCCTGACCTTCTATCGGCGGCTGCTGCAATTGCCGGGAAATCCCGCCTTTCCCTCCCCCTGGAAATATCCCTTCGCATGGGGAGGGATGGTTCACCCCTGGGTCGTGGGATGGCATGGTGAAGATCAATCCAAACTCAATTCCACCTGGAGCGCCTTTCTCGACACTCTGCGGGCCAGCCCCTCGCTCCAAGATCAGGTGGCGGGCTGGGCCTGGAAGATCGATTCGGCCCCCTATGCAGAACGGACGGAGCTTTTGCCCAGTCTGGCCGATTTCGCCTGGAAAAACCGCACCGAGATCACCCGCCCCGACTCAACCACCGACTTCTCGCCGATTGGAGAGGTTCTCTCGGAGAATATCCGGCGGGGAGCGACCCAAAACGATCCCTCGCTGCAAAAGGTCGCGACCGATTTCCTACCCTACCTCCTTCAGGCCAATGCCTGGATCCGGCCTCGGACCCTTCATGCCTTCGGCTTGGCGGCGGTGCTGATTGCCCCGCAGGAAAAGGAAAAACTGGCCGCCCAGTTCGCCGCCTACCGGACGGCGATGGCCGGATCGCCCTTCCTCGACGCCTCGTCCACGCAGGAACTCGATGCGGTGACGGGAGCCGTCTTCGGTGCCACGCCGGAGGAGACGGCGGGAGATGCGGAGATCCACTTTCCCGCGCATTTCTTGGGGTTGGCGGAAGACGATGGCTCGGCAGCGAACGTCCGCGATCCGGTCGCGTCCGACGGCCGCTTTTGGTTCATCGATCTCCACGGGCGGCGCATCATCGGCTGGGATCCGGTTGCGGACACCCGGGAAGCGATTCCCTACGATCCGGCCCTGACCGGCCCCGGCATCGATCTGGTGGTCGGCTCCCGCTATCTCTTCGTGCAGGTGGCCCAACAGATCTGGGAATATGATCGCTCCGCGAAGAGCTGGACCCCTCTCGATTTGCCTCCGGCCCGCTATACTCCGGCCACCACCGGCTCCCACGCCGCTCTCCTCTATTGGCAACCGACCGGCGAAAAGGAGAACGGGGGATTGCTCACCCTCGATCCGGTAACCCATACGACGGAGACGGTGCTGAGCAGCCGCTCCAACCCGCCGCGCAATGAGCTGGACGGCCTGCCGGAGAGCCGCGGCATTTCGCTCCATCTGACCGAGGACGGCCAGATGGATTACATCGTCAAATTATCGACCTCGGACCAGACCACGGGCCTCCGCACTTGGAGCGATAGCCATGACGATCTCTACACACAAAAGCAGCCCGGCGGCCCCTGGGAACGGATTCTCAGCGTCACCTCCACATTCACCCGCCTTTGCCACCTGACCTATTATCCCGAGCCCCAGGGAGCGCTCCTCCTGGCGCAATCCCGGCTCGGCTCGACCCGCTTCCCCACCTTTTGCCAACTCATCCTCTGGGACCGGGCCTCGGGTAGGCTGACCCTCCTCCTGGCCAATCCCGCCGCGGCCCAGCCTCCCCTCCCGGGAGTAGCGCAGTGGGAGATGCCCGCCGACCTCGCGGCCACTGAGGCCCTGCTCCATGTCGTCGATGTGCCCGCGCTCCAGGACGGGGTGCTGTGGATTCTCCGCTGGGAGGGGTTGCAGGAGCAGGGAATGCAACGGGCCGAGGTCTACCGCTTCAAACCCGGCTCACCGCAGGGAGCGCGACTCACCCTCGATTTCGACCCGACCCAGGGACTCCCCGCCGGAGACAATAGACCGGAAGAGCGATTCCTGCGTCCGGGAAACGTCGCCGCCGATGCCCATGGCTTCGTCCTTGCCCGAAGCCCCGAATCGGGAGCCTGGTACCTGCCGTTTTCCGAGATGAACGCCGCCTTGGACGCCCCCGCCCAACCGCCCGCGCCACCGACTGCGAATGCAGCGGAGCCAGGCAAAGCCAATTGAGTTGATCCACTCCTTCCCCATGAAAACCGCCATTTATATCGGGTCGATCTTCGCAATCGCAGCAACCTTTGCGCTTGCCGACACAGTTGCCGACGGGATGGACGGAAAGCCGGGGCAAGTGCAGGGGGAAAACGCCGTTCCCGCGACGAGCCAAAGCCTCCCGGATTTTCAACTCTCTCCGGCAACCATCACGGTGCCGACCGATATTCAGGGCTTCGTGGGACCGATCAATGGCCCGACGTCATCGTACGCGCTCGATTGTCAGACGTTTCTCGGTTCCAACCTGGTGTTGAGCATTCCCAACACGGTTCCCACCCAGGATTCCTTGAAAGCCCTGACCAGCAATCCCTACCGCTCGCTGCTGGTGAGTCTCAACCTCAATAAACTGGGAGATACTCCCGGCAGAATTCTGATGACAGCCCCCGATAGTAAGGAACGGATGGCCGAGTTGATCCAGGCGAATGGCTGGAGCGCGGGCACTCAGAGACTGATGGGTGATAAGCAGGCGATCCAATTGCTTTTAACGATTAGAACCGGAAATCTTGTTTGTATTTTTTATCGCCTCGTCAATCAACAAGGCGAACCAGGCAGGATGGTCCTGACCGAAACTCTGCAAAACGTCGACGGGCTCTATCTTCTCGATGCCCAGGATATATCGGCCCCGGAGATATTGAACATCGTGGGGGCGCTGATGATCAAGGGTGAGAACGGCGTGCAGGTGCAAAGGGCACCCTCCACCGGCGCCTCGTCGGCCAGCGTCGCTCCACAGGCGGCCTATGAGCTGAAGGAAGCGGCGCTGGCCGGGGACTTGGAAAAAGTGAAGGCATTGCTTCAAGACGATCCAAATCTGGTTTTCTATAAGGACGGCCTCGGCTGCACCGCGCTGCATTATGCGGCGAAGAAGGGGCGCCGGGAGGTGGTGGAATGGCTCATCGCGGACAATGCGGACCTCAATGGCGCGGACGGAAGCGGCCTCACCCCTTTGCATTACGCGGCGAGGGGCGGCTATAAGGACATCGCGGAATTGCTCATCGCCAACAAGGCCAATGTCAACGCCGGGGATGTCAGCGGCCTGACGCCTTTGTTTTACGCCGCGCTGATGAACCGGAAGGGCATCGCTGAATTACTGCTGGCCCATAACGCCGATCTCAATGCCCCGGGTAAAGACTCCGGCTGGAATGGCGATACCCCCCTCTACATTGCGGCGTGCAATGGCAACACCGAGGTCCTCAAGGTGCTTCTGGCCCATAAGCCCGATCTCAGCGCCAAGGGATCGGATGGCCTTACTCCCTTGGGCATTGCCGTCGCCAATCATCACGATGACGTGGCCGATTTGCTGCGTCAGCCCGCCCAGGCATCGACCGACGATATCGCCGCCGCTCTCCCCATTGAGGTCACCCCGGAAATGGAACAGGCATTCCTGGCAAAGTATAAAGCCGCCCTGGAGCAGCCGAATCCCGATTCCTGTCTAGCGCTGATCGCCATGGATCCCCATATGGATGCGAAGGCGAAGGAAAGCCTGAAAGGTCTTGAATTGCTCGGCTTCGTCATGGCTGCTTCAAATCCCAACCGGACCTATGCGTTCGTTCCGATTCCTCCCGGCCAGCAAAACAAACCGGCCGAAATTGACGGTAAAATGTATGGCGATTACCTCCCGGCGGTGATCGCCTTGAAGATCACCGTTGCGGCACCGGCTGTCTCTTCTCCCAACGGAGGGTTCGCGGGCGCGACAATTCCTCTCTGCATCCAAGATCACCAACTCATGCTGGTCGGGATCAAGGAAATCGCCGTCACCGTCTCGGCCCAGGAGAAGGCGGCGGATAACTTCGGCCTCACGCCGAACCAGCGCAAGCTCGGCACGGATGCGGAATGGGATCATCAGGATGATTTTGCCTCCCTGGATGAATTCATTTCCGGTCTGAAACAGCCGAGCGTGGAGATCATCGCATCGGGGGAAACCGACCTCCTATACTATGCTCTTTGCCGGGTCAGTCCGAATTTATGCATCTATGCAGAGGGCAATCGCCAGGGCGCGGGGGACTATGAGTTCAGCATTCACCTTACGGATTTTCATCAACAGGAAATCAAGAGTGACCCCGCTTTCGTTCATTTATTGCAACCCGGCATCGATGGCACGGTCTTCAAGATTCCGAGCAGCTATTCAGGTCCCCTGACCCTCGCAGCCCAATACACGTACGATTCAGGAAAGAAATCCGCATCCGTTTCTAAAACCATCGATTGGAAATAAATTTTTCCCATGACTCGCCTGCTCTCCTGCCTCCTCATCCTTTGCTGCGCCAGCCGGGTATTGGGAGTGGAGGCTCATTCCTCCGCGCCTCGCATCGTCGTCTCGATTCTGCAGGCGGGAAAGCCATCCTCCGATCTGGCCGATGCGGTCGAAGTCCTGCTCTCTCAGGACGGAAAGGAGGAGATCGTCGAAAGACGGCAGGTCGATCGACTTCTGCAGGAAGGCGCCTTGGACCAGGCCAGCACCGATCCGAACCAAAGGATCAGATTGGGCCGCCTGCTGGAACTCGATTACTTCCTCACCATCCGCCTCCCCGATGCCCCGGGCAAACCCGTTCTTGAACTTGTGAGCGCGCTTTCCAGCCAAGTGGTTGCCAGCGGAACCGCCCCCTCACCGGAGAGCGATCCCAAAAGTCTGGCGGCCGATGCGGAGACATTTCTGGGCTCCCTGTCCAGCGCTCCGCCCGTTCGAGCTTCCCGCCGGGTGGCGGTGATTGATTTCAACGGTGCCGATTCCAGTCCTTCGTCCGGCGACGCCTTGACCCAAGGCCTTGCGGCGGCGCTCCGGGAAGAACTGGCCGCAGCGGGACTTACCGTTCTCGACCGCTCTTTCGGCGACGAGGTGGTCCGGGAACACCTTCTTCAAGAGAACGGGATGACCGCCGCCCTTCAAGCCGCAGCGCCATTGATGGGGGCCAATTATCTGGTCTATGGCGAGACGACCAATGATCGGCTCCGGCTCCGGCTGCTCGACGCGGTCTCGGCCAAGGAAGTTGGCGAACAGGAGTTCCCCCTCTCCGCCACCGATGCGGCCATTCAGCTTCCCCCCGAAGCCGTTGCCTGGCTGCTCGATCACATTCAGGGCGTTCAAGTCCCCACCGCCCCGATTGCCCCCACCCTTCAGCCGGAAGTCCTGGTCCCCTTCTATCAAGGTCTGGCCGCCTTTCAACAAGGCCGTTATTTCGACGCCATCGATTTCTTCCAGAAAACCCGCCGTCTGAACACCCAGTTCGACGAGGCCTACCAATGGGAGGCCCGCTGCTACGATGCGCTCGGGCTGAATGTCCTAGGAGACGCGGAGCGGAGGTTCGTGATCAAGAAGCTGGCCGAATATGGCGACGATCGACCGGTCTTCGCCCGGCAGTCGGAGGGGATCACTTTTGTCGGCCTGCAGGGGGAAAACTTCGACCCGTTGGAAATTCGGAAGTTCGAAATGGAAACCATCGACGCCGTTGCGCAGCGGGTACCGGGTGATTTTCAGCTTCCCTCCGATCTGGCGCGCTTTCGGGATGAATACGATCTTTTCGTCGGGGTAGGTCGGACTGATGGCACGAACTGGTCGTCCACTCCCAACTTTCTGACCCGCTGGAGCCTGGAAGGAAAGCTGGAACGAAATGAAAAGGAGGGCACCGCCATCACCTGGAAGATTATCGATACGCTCTCCCTGAAGGAAAAAGCAACGGTCCATGTCGTTTTGCCTTCCGACCCAGCGGAGGCGGAGAAGGCGATCGGAGATGGGCTTTCCACCCTGATCGCAGGCGCGGAGCAGGATGGCGGCTTTGCCCCGCCAGTTGCCATGCCTCCAGTTGCCGACCTTCTGACCAAGCTCGATAAAAGGGGACAGCCGTCGGAGGCCAACAGAGCCCTCTTGGAAGTCCTGCTACAGGACCCGGCGAATCCCGCGCTATGGGGGCGGGAACTGGTCGAGGACGGCAGCGATTCCTGGAATCTACAGGGATTCATGAACTTCGGCCTGCGCGATTATCTCATCGCCCATCTTCCGCCGGACAACTCCTATCGCCAATGGCTGGAGCTGAGGCAGCTCTCCTATTACCTTCCGGCCAAGCCGAGAGGGGTCTATTTCTCGGGGCAGAAAGTCGATGTTTTCGCGGCGCTGGCCGCGTTTCGAGACGGTCATCCGGGCCGCATCACCGCTTGTCTGGCCGAATACATGATCCTTTGGGAGCACCTGGATGAATTGCCTTCCCAAACCTTGCTCGACCGGCTCGAAAAGCTCCGCGCCGCGATTCCCAATGCTCAGGGGGTGGAACAGCTCTCCAGCGTCGTCTTTTTTGAAAACCAGGTCGACCAGCTCATTGCGCTGGTGGAGATCGCCGCCGGCCTCGGTCAACCTCCCGCCGGGCTGCCTCAAAACAAGTATGTGGACGGCTCCGACGACAGCCCTCCCTGCCGTCTTACCGCCGAACCCCAAATCGGAGGCCGGACCAACCTCAGAACCTCTTCCTATTGGCGGGCCGACGATTGGGTCGATATCGGAAATCCGTCCTGGATCAATCCGCAGCAAGAGGCCCGGGCGGCTCTCCATATTCTCGGTCGAAAGACAGAGGGGGCCATGGTCGATCCGGCTTGGTTTAAAGAATCTCCCGACTCCGTGGCGCTGCTCTCCTTCGCCATCGAGGCTGTCTCCCGGGCCGGGGCCAGCCAGCAGGAACCGATGCTCCATCCCTTCGATGCGGCGGCGGAGAGAAATGATTTTCAAGCAACAGTCGCCCATTGCCGCGATCATCTCCTGAACGACATGGAGAAAGTGGAGACTGTCGCGCAAGAGAGCTATCTTGAACAGCAAACCGAGCGCTTCCTGCTCGGTTTGACCAGTTTCGCCTACGCCTCGACCATCGACGACTCGCAGTACGACAGCGTTCGCGCGGCGCTCTCCGCCCAGATTGTCAAAACCCATCAGCGATTGGGAGATGCCTCATTTCAGATCGGTTCCCTGATTTGGACGGGGTTGCCGCGTCTTTTTCCAGCCCCGCTCTTCAATATGAATTACTGGGACACCAATCCCCACTTCTTCGATCCCGCCAAACTGATCGATCAAGAGGAAGCCGCCGCCAACTGGACAACCTCTCCCGCCGTGGATCTCCGTTGGTGGAATGCGATCGATAACCCGCTTTTTATCGATCGGATGTTGCCCGACGATTTCGCCGCCATCCTTCTGCGGCGGGAGCCCCAGCTCGAGGCCTCCTTTTCCCAGCCGACTCTTGGCCAGAAAGAGGCCGAGTTCCTCTTCAATTATTCGCTACTCCTTATCCACACGTCGCGCTTCGCGGAAGCGGAGAAATGGTTGCGACGAATATCGGAAGGATCGGAGGGCAGTCCAAACCCTCAGTCCGATGAGCTGCAATCGAACGTCTTCCTCCAACTCGCTTTCTGCCTTCATGGCGAAGGGCGGGACGCGGAGGCCGTTCCCCTGCTCAAGCAGGTGATCGCTTTGGCAGATGTTCGCCCGATGAGGCGGATCGATAAGATCGTTCCCGCCGGATCGAAAATTGCCGAGGGAGACTCCCTGCAACACACGGCGCTCCGTCTTCTCGATCAGATCCGGCTCGATCTCCTGCCCGGCAATCTTCCCGCGAATGTCCTCTGCATGCCCATCGGAGTCCCGCAGCTCGGGGGCATGAAAATCAATTATTACGTCCGGATTCCCAAGGGCTACCGAGACGATGGCACTGAAACCCATCCTATCCTTGTCCTCTGCCCACCCATCAATGAGAGTACACCTGACTATTGTCTCGATCAAAACCCCTGGGCCCAATTTGCGGATAGCCACGGCTTCTTTCTGGTCGTCCCTCAATTTCTCTCGTTCCTCGATTTGAACACGACCGGGAAACGGTTCCTTCATCCGCAGAATTGGTCCGGGGCGGCGACTCTGGAGGCAGTCGATCAGCTCGCCGCCCACTACCGGGTCGCCAAGCAAAAGCTCTTCCTCCATGGCTACGGAGGAGGAGGAGGCTTCGTGCAGCGATTTGCCCGCTGGGCGCCCGACCGGATCGCGGCGGTTTCGACCCACAGTTCGGAGAGCTGGGACTGGTATGAAACAACTCAGGGACTGCAACCCTTCTCTTTGCAAAAGAGAATCCCTTATCTTGTCACCTGTGGAGAGGAGGATAATCAAAGCATCCGGCTGGAGGATCGGCTTCATCGCGGAATCAGGCTCGTCTCCAACCTTCGGGATCAGGGGGCCTTGGTAATCTGGAAGGAATGGCCGGGAGTCGCCCATGAGATAACGCCCCAGATGGAGGAAATGGCCCGCACCTTCCTGGCCTATTACGCAGAATACGGGACTGAAGCGCCCCAATTCATCGGCGATCTACGGGACAACACCTATCTGCCGATTAACGACCCCCGAGCCGACGCGATCCCGCCGTCCTCGCAACAATTTTTGCCTGATCAAAAATTGGCCTCCCTCTGGGGAACCCCTCGATGAAGGCATCACAGGCCATAATCCCTCTCCGACGAATCATGCCCGCTTCTACTGGGTGTTCGACTGCCTACCGGGTGGTCTTTCCAGAGCCAATTCCAGTCACCCCGATGATGGATGGGCTTCCATGTCGCCCCCTCCGAATGGGACTGTAAAAACTGTAAGAACTGAGCGGGTGCGTACCACGCGTCTTTCGCCGGACTGCTGCCTGCTACTTATTCGGAAGGACTCTCGATGAAGGCGATAAACGCCTCGGCTTCCTGATGGAAAGCATTCCACGTCGGGGCAAGCTTGTCGGCCAGGGCCTTGATCAGGTCGGGCTTCATCTCCATGCCGTAATGGGTACGGGCGACATGGCGGAACCTGCGGTATTCGTTGAGGACGGTATGGGTGACTGCGGAGAGGATCGCGGGACGAACGCCAGGCTGTTCCTGGAAAGCGATGTCCAGGAGCTGGCGATGCCAGTCCGGAGAAGGAGGGATGCTGGTACCGCATAGTTTGAGGCTTCTTTCCAGCACTCGTTCGGCTCCGGTATAGAACGATTGGAGCAGGAAGGCGCAGGCGTAGAGGGCATTCCGGTCGGTATCGAGGAGATGCCGGGCGTCGGCGCATTCCTGTGCGGCCTGACCGAGCTGCGCCAGCTCCCGGCGGATGATGCCGACCTCTTCGGACTGGCTCACAGGTCGATCCCATCGCGGCGCAGGGCCTCGCCGAGATGGGGCTCGCTGTCCTCGCCCTGTTCCATGCTGATTTCCCATGCCGAGCCCAAGGTGTCGAGCCGGGCCAAGGCGGCAAAGTAAGCGCTATCGGGAATGCCCCAAGCAGCAAGGTCGATGTCGGAACCCGAGTCGAACGTATCCTGCCGGGCAAGGGAACCGTAAAGGACGACGCGGGTGGCATGGAACTCGTCCTTAAGGATGCGGGCCGCCTGATCGGCAATGAGACGGGCCGCGATGAGATCATGAGAGGACGGCTTCGGACGCTCGGGACGATGCCCGTAGCCGCGAAAGTCGCCGCCAGCACGGAGGATTTCAAGCGCCGTCATGGTGACGGGATAGTAGGCGATCCCATTGCCTGCGTCAACGCTCGGTGGGGCGGCAGCATCGACTGATTCGCCATCCTCATTTGCGTAGATTCTGAACATTTGAGGGCAGCGCCATACAAGGTTTTGGCCGCAACTGGGTCGAGGGGGCCTTTGGCTTCGGCTTCTTCCATGTCATCCTACCCCATTGTTGGGGATTTCGGCGCTCAAGCATCCATGCGGCGGCCCCCCAGTCTTCCTCGCCAGCCTTTTCGATTATTCTAACGAGCTTATCTTCAGCAATCGCCAGGGCCTTTTTTACTGCCCTCCAAAAATTCCACGCGACACTTCCTTCGGGAGCGGTCTTCGCCTCTTTTTTCCATCGATAAAAGGTCGGTTCTGAGATGCCTGCCCACGCACATGCATTGACGATTGTGTTGCCCGCCTTCAGGGCTCCCCGCAGCCGGGCCATCTTTCGGACATCGAGCCGAGCATCAATACGGCCCCGGATCGATCTTGATTCTCCTGTAGCTCGCCTTAGTCGCTCGGCCCTGGGGACGCTGTACAGTACAGCGTCTTGACCTTCTTCATAGTCTGGTTGAATTACTCGAATCGGAAACTGCCCCCTCTTCTTTGGTTTCTGGTCTTCAGAGCCCGTCTAAAAAACCTCCTGTACAGTTAAGGATAGTTAAGGGATATGCTTGGCATGGCCAAGTACGAACCCTACCCGAGCGATTTTACAGAGGCG
>OULJ01000007.1_pt1 | contig 49253 bp, 30 predicted proteins | sample 1690701 | NCBI WGS metagenome assembly OULJ01 (sample SAMEA3914788, study PRJEB12502) | metagenome | biome: forest; material: soil | place: Canada | collected 2011-07-03 | depth 0.1 m | reverse complement strand
CGCCAGTACCGCTGATGGTGAAGTTATTGGCTCCCACGCTCGATGTCTCGAGGAGACCGCCGCTGGTGAGGGTGAGGGCAGAGGCACCGGTGTTGATCGAGCCCGCCCCGGTGCCGTTGTTGATCCGCAGGGAATTGACCGTGGTGGCCGTAGTCAGGGTTTTGGCGTAGACGCCGCTAGTGTCGCTGAGGTTATTCGCCGCAACCCAGTTCCCCGCCGTCCCGGCGTCGCTGTAGCCGGTGTAGGCGATGATCGTCGTCCCAGCGGCGCCGGTGTCCGCCGCCCAGCCGCTCTCGTTATTGAAAGTGGCCCAGCCTCCGAGAATTCCGTTCACATTGGCATCATTGGTGGTGATCGCAAGGGTTCCCGTAGATCCTGAATTCTCGACGGTGCTGAAATCGACGGTGGATCCCACGCCGCGAGTGGTGGTGGAAAGTTTCAGAGTCACGGCCGCTCCATTTCCTTCAAGCACGATAGTGGAAGGGCCGGCGCCCAAAGTAGTCGCAGAAGCAGTTTCGGTCACCGCCGTGGTGCTGTTCCCGTTCATCTCGAGGGTGCCGCCCGCCAACGTCAGAGAAGAAGTGGTACTGCCGGCATGGATTTTAACGCCGGGATTGGTGCTGTAATCGAAATCGATGGTCCCCTGATCGATCGTCCAACCGGAAGGAAGATCCGTGGCGTTAGACGTGGGCTCGGTGGCCCCGCTGTAAGTGAAGGTGCCAGCACCGGTCTTGACGATGCCGCCGGTTCCCATAATGGTGCCGGAAAAGCTCGTGCTGGTATTGTTGGAGCCGATGACGAGGCCGAAGGGATCGAGGACGAGGTTTCCCGTGCCCGCCAGGGAACCGAGGGAGATCTGGTTGTCCGCTTGGGAGAGATCGAGCGTGGCAGAAGCGAAGGTTTGGGAATGGTTATCGGTGAGACTGGCGGTGCCGGCCGCCGTCACCGTGGCCGCCGTAGAAAGGGTAAGGGTCGTAGTGCCACCCGACGTGACAGCGTTCGTGACGGTATCCCCAAAGGGAATCCCAGCACCGGCAAGCGTATCTCCAACCAGAATCCCCGCATTACTCGCCACGGTAACCGTAGTGGAGGCAGCGGTGGTGGTGGCACCGGTAAGCGCCTGAGAGGCATCGCCCGTGGTGCCCGTGATCGTCACCGCCGATTTATTGCCGAGGGTACCCAGTCCCGTGATCTGGACTGTACCCTGGCTGATATTGGTTGCCCCGGTATAGGTATTCTGGGCGGCTTCGCTGGCTGCTCCCAGGCCGTTGGTCGATTGGGCTCCGGCCAGGACCAATGTTCCCAGCCCCGTCTTCGTCAAGCCGCCCGCACCCGATAATTGGCCGGAGAAGGTATCGACGGTCTCACCCGTGTCATTTGCGCTTCCAACCGTAAAGCCCCCACTATTCAGGACGATGAGGCCGTTCCCCGCGATCGAAGAAGCCGCTTGGGCGGTAGCGCCGGTGCCACTGAGATTGGCGACTGCGCCGCTCGCCACGGTCAGGTTGGAGGTCCCGGCGCCGAGGGTGGCGCTTCCCGTCAATTCAAGTTCTCCGGCATTGACGGTAGTTGGTCCGGTATAGGTTTCGCTTCCGGAGAGGACAACGGTGCCGACACCCGATTTCGTCACCCCCTCCGTTCCCCCGATCGCCGAGGAGACGCTCAAGGTGCCGCTGGGATTGTTTTGGATGAAGATCAGATCCTGGCCGTTCCCGGTGGCGAGGGTGCCTCCGGTAATGGTGAAGTTATTGGCGCCGACGTTGGCCGTTTCCAGGATGCCGCCGCTGCCGATGGTCAATCCAAAGCCGGTCAAGGTGATGTTACCCGCGCCGGAATTGTTGTTGATCTTCAGGGAATTGACGCTGGTGGCGCTGGTGGCGGTGAAGTTATAGGCCGCGCTCAGATCGGAGAGGTTATTGGCGGCGATCCAATTGGCCGCGGAGGCTTCATCGCTGTATCCGGTATAGGCAACGATGGAGCCGCCGCTGACGGCGGCCCAATCGGTCCCGTCATAGGTCGCCCACCCTCCGAGGATCCCATTGGTATTGGCGGTGGTGGTGGTGATCGAGCCGCCCTGGTAGGAGAGGAAATCGACGGTGCCGCCCACGTTGCGGGTGATGGAGCCCAGGTTGAGGGTCGCGGTGGCGGTGCCCCCGGTGCCAGTGATATCGGCGGTCTGGACGGCGGAGGCTCCGGCATTGACCTGGACGCCGCCGGCGTTTTCGGTGGCGCTGGTGGTCCCGGCTACCTGCATCTGGAGGGTACCGCCGCCGAGGATCAATCCGGTGCCGAGATCGGCAAAGGTGGAGGAGGTGGAGGCGTGATCGAGCAGGAGGATGCCGGAATCGACCGTGGTGGTCCAATTTGTGTTTCCGCCCGCAGTCAGGTCCAGGGTGAGGGTGCCGTACCCGTTCTTGACGAGGCCGCCGCCGCTGCCGTTGATCTCTCCCGTATAGGTGGTGGAGGTATCGTCCCCGCTGGTGGCGAGGTAATTGGCGCCGAGGGTGACGGTGCCAGCGCCCTGGGTCGCGCTCGAGAGGGAGCCGAGGGTGACGGTGGCTCCGCTCGCTCCGGTGACGGCGATGGAGGCTGCGGATATATCGAGGGTTCCCCCGCTGCCGATGGTCACATCCGATTCGACGCCGAGGGTGCCGGTGCCGCTGATCGCCAGAGTCCCCCCGTCGATGGTGGTAGTGCCCTCATAGAGATTGAGACCGCTGAAGGTCTCCGTGCCGGTGCCGACCTTGATGATATTGGCCGTGACCGAATTTCCGAGGTAGGGCAGATAGGGAGAGAGTGTGTTCAAGAGAGACCCGGAAAAGGTTCCGTTATCATAGGTCCCGCCGGAATTGGCATCGCCGAGGGTGAGGGTGACTCCGAAGTTCCCCGTAACCCAGGCGGTGGAGGTAACGCTGACGAAATCGACCAAGCCGCCTCCGGAAAGGGAACCGATCGAGATGGAATTCTTATTGAGATCGAGGATGGAGACCGAGACGAAGGGCTGAGACAAAGCGCCAACCGAGCCGACATAGACATCGCTCGTGGTCGGAATCGCACCGAGGGAGCCGACAATCAGACGACCCGAATCAATATAGGTACCCCCGGTCCAGCTGTCCGTTCCGTTTAAAGTCACCCCCGGGGTGGCATTCGCGAATGTCATCATGCCGACCGCGGCATTGAGCGAGTACATCTCCCCCCCCTGGAGACCACCGATATCGAGGGCGCTGGCGTCTATGATATTTCCGTTAAACGTGGTCGCGCTATTGCCAGCCTGGATCACCGCTTCCGCACCATTAAAACTGACGGTGACATTGGCATTAGTCACAAGGCCGCCGCCAATCATGATCCCGCCGGAATCGATCTGTAGAGTCTCCGCGCTGGCGGCGGTAAAAGTGGTAGTGCCCCCTTCGATAAAGAGCGAATTAACCTCGGCGGTACCGGTAAGAGTTTGAGTGCTGGTGGCATTGAACTCGGCATTGATGCTCGAACTGGTATTGCCGGGGGTCATTTGAGTCGCATTATTGTATATTGTATAATCCCCGCTGGGGAGGGGAACAACGTACCAGACCGTCGTGCCACCCACCTCTGTGCCCTGAGCCAGCGTGGCAAAACCTGCGGTCTCAGAAAACCCCCCATTGGATGAAAGAGTTGCCCAAGGGAGAATACCGCCGGTCAAAGTGGGCGCGGTGGTGAACGTAACGTCGTTTTCACCGTAGGGCAGACCGAAATTCGTGCCAAATGCGCCAGTGCTGGTGCCAGATTGCTGGAGGGGGTTGACCTCAAAGTCGGCGATCGCACCGACCGAGCGGTTCAAGCTGGCGATATTGATGACCGCGCTGTCAAAGGCGGCACCGCCTGTTGCCGGAGTAAAGATGTTAGTCCCACTTTGCATATTGACGTTGCCCAAGGTCTGCACCTCGGCATAGGTGATGACGGCGTTGGCGGCTATGGTAGGGGAAGCATTGAGAGTAATCGTGTTGCCGCTAATGCTTTCGACCGTTCCACCCACGCTGGTTCCACTCACTCCGATAAGATCGCCGACAGCGATGCCGCCGAGGCTTGATAAAGTAACTATATCGCCGCTGGAGGCGATTGAGGCTTTATCGCTTCCCGTGGCAGTGTCCACAATATCGGCACCCTGGATATTGAGGGTCCCACCTACGGCGAGGCGATTGCCATTGCCATTGCCAGTGCCATTGACATTGGCATTCACCGTACTAAGTTCACTGGCCGTAGGCCCGGCACCGTTGCCGGTGGTCCCATTCCAAGCCATGACGAGACCCAAGGGATTGAAAGCGGCACCACTGGCTTCCTCATTGTTTTTGAAATTATCGCCCATTGCCAGAACCGTTCCCCCGGAGAGAGTGACCGTAGACGATGTCAAGGAGCCCGCGTAGGCAAGCTCCAACGAACCCGATTCCACATTCACATTTCCGGTAAATGTATTGACCGCAGCCAGGATAAGAGTTCCGTAGCCCGCCACATTGATCCCGGCAGTGCCCGTGATCGCATTGTTGATGATGAGGCCGTCGGTGTCTCCCGGATTGCCTGCCCCCGCCGCTGACGTGATCAATTGCGAATAGAACGTCCGGGTGGCGCCGTTCAAATTAATGGAGAGGTCGTTGTCCGTCACAAAGGTACTTCCGATGGAAACCACGTCGCCGTTGTTGCCAGTGCTGGCGGGAATGTCATCACCGAATTGATTGAGCGCGTAGATATTACCATTCAGGGTGAGAACAGTATTCGCAGTAGTGGAAGAACCCAGGAGGCCCCATTGGTTAACGCCATAGGCGGAGCTGACGGTGAACGTGAGTGATGAAAGTGGGGTATAAGTTGTGCCGCCGCTGGAGAGATAGACGATCTGATCGAAACCATTTGTGAATGAATTCGAGAGCACGGGATTGCTCACGTTTTCGTAAAAGTCGTTATTGATGACGCCGCCCGCCCAATCGGCAGGGGTGTTGTACGTGAAGGCACCGACGCTGTTTGCTCCGTTCCACTTCCACGAAGCATTGCCGGGGATGACTAGCCAATCGGCGTGGAGCAGGGGGCTGGCGCCGGCCAATGCCAAGCAGGCAAGGAGAATACTCCGACCATGGCTGAGGCTGAAAAACGACATGATTCCGATTCCTTGCGAATGGATTTTGCCGTCATCACCTTGTAACAATAGCGATGTACCCCGCTTGGTCATTGTTGACATATTTATTCTAAAGTGCTGATAAGTCGAATCGTAACATTCAAACATCCCCTGTCAATTCAATAAAGTGAATTTAAAGCGGACTCGGCTCCCTTTTATTTTTCAGACATGTTCACGACAGGAGCTACCTAAGTCATTCTCCCACAGTTAAAAGTAAAAATGACTTCCAAGTGAAATATTCCCCGGCAACAGAGGGCCTAACGGCAAGGGAAAGGAGGAGGATATGCGCCTGGATTTTGATTATTTTGATCGGATCGTATTTAATCAAATATATCTCAAATCTATTCGGAAATCGGCTCGAGGTAGCTGTCGACGACTTCCCGTGTGTAGCGGTCAATGGCAATATGGAGCCAATAGCGGCGCTCCCCCTCGACGACGAACTGGTCCAGCCCCGTAGCGCCGGACCGGATCCGGCCCGATTGAGCGATGACATCGATCATCAGGTTCCAGGTGCGGGTATTGACCGGCTCCAGGGCGCGGATCGGCCCCTCCCGCTCGATTTTGGTCTGCATCCCGCTGAAAGCCGGCCAGGCGCTGTTGGTCGTCGCCAAGCCGCTGTTGATGATGGAGGCCTTGCTCATGAAGGAATTGGTCGAGCTGATTGCGTTGGTAATCACGCCGGCCAAATTGAGCGCCATGGAGGCGCTGATGGAGTTGGTGCTGGAATTGGTGGCATTGAGCGGATCGAGCGCGGCGCCGGAGAGAAGACCCTGCCAGACGAGCGGATTCTGGGTGGCGCCGGAAACCCGGCCCGCGACGACGGTGCTATCGCTGGCGGTGAAGTAATCCAATAGAGCCGCATCGGCATTCGTGAAGTTGGCGCGCATATTCGTGTTCGAGGTGAAATCGAGCGAGCGCCAGGGGAGATCCCGATTCACATATCCGAGTTCCGCCACGGAGCGGAAGGGGCGGTTGAGGATGACCGGACGGCTAAAATTCCCCGAAGTGGTCGCGTAGGGCAGGAGCGCATTCGCATAATAGCCATCGGCCGGGCGGGTTGTCCCATCGGGATCGGTATAGCTCATGTATTGAGTGGGATCATTAAGGGCCACTCCCCCGATGGGGGCGTTGCCCGAATTCCAACCCGAGGCATAACTCCATGACGTGGCCGGCGAGTTGGTGGGTACGACCGCGGGGTTGCTGGCCCCTGCGATCGAGACGACTCCGGCGATGGTGGAGGGAGGCCAGATCGATTGGCCGAAAGGAAACATGGCGGGAAATATCCCGTCTAAATTGGTGAAATTATTGCCATAGCCGAGGGAACCGCTGAAGCGATCGACCCGTGGATCGGGCCGGACAAAGGTATTGACGGCATTATCCGGAAATGGATTGGCCGAGGAAGCGCCGGCGTTTTTGCCACTTCCCAGGGCCGACGGCGATCCGCCGTTGAATTCGACCGTACCGAGCTGAGGCCGCTTGACCTGATGGTAGGTCACCCATTTTCCCCCCGAGTTCAAATATTGAACCAAGAAGGTGGTGATCATGCTCATATCGCTGCTTCCGTTCCCCAAAGTCATCGATGAGTATCGAGCGACCAGAAGATCGTTAAAGGCGGGATCACCGAGACCGCCTGGAAAATCGGCCGAATCGGCTATCGAGGTCGGCAGGAGAGGGATGGGGACGGCGGTTCCGGTGCTAGGAGGGACCCTGGTAGCATTGCCACTGCTGACGGCAGTGATCTTAGTGGGATTATCGACGTAATCCGGGGCGAAAGCTGTGGCGGCCAGAATGCCCGCTAAAAATTTATTCGCAATATCGGTGTCTTTGCCCGTCGCATAAGTAGGATCGTCATTCTGCGGAGTCACGAGGGTGGGATTCCACATATTGGTGGTGAAGGTGACTTCCGATGAGATATTCGTGGCGCCCGCTGTGACGGCTGAGGTGGGAGCGGTGAATATGTTGGTGGTCGGATTCCATGGCAGGATCCCGGTAGCCAGATAGGTGGAATTGGTATTGGCCTGAACCGGAAAGGGAGGAGTGACTGTGATGGGGGCCGAAAAGCTATTGGTGGTGAGAGCATATAACCCGGGAGCTCCCGAGGCGGCGGCGCCGGCGATAGTATATTTATAATCATCCTTCACATAGTTGGCGGCTGCATTGACCGCCACGTAGGCGTCGGTGCTGTTTGGCAAAATGATGCGGAAATGGGTGGGTCCGGCAGGAACGTTGGGATTCGCATTGGTCTGATTGGGATTCCACACCTCGAAAACGGTCCAATAATTGACAACCGGATCGGTGTACGAGCTTCTGCTATCGGAGGCGGAAGGATCGAAATCGGTGTTAACCAGGAAGGGCATCGGCGGAGCAAAATTGGGCCCCACCGACGCCGGCACCGTCTGCCCGTTAACCTGCAGATAGGACACATAGCCGGGGCTGCTGGTGATGATTTGTTTGGACCATGGCCTGCTGCTGCCGCTTTCCCGTTGTACCACGCTCATAATTTTGGAAGGGTAAGGAAGATTCGCCGCTCCATAGACCTCGTTGGTATAAACGAGGACGTTCATGATGGTATTGGCGCTGCCGCCGGTAAGGAGCGGAATGTGGGCCGTCGGCTGGGGCAGCAGACGGATACGGACGGGATAATTGGCGGTCGATTGCTCGCTGAGAATATTCGCTCCGATCTGGAGAAGATGGAGCGTGGTGTTCAGGTCGAATGCCTCGTGCATGGCGGGGAAAGTATTGCCCTCACTGCTTTCGGCGGCGCCGGAGGCCTGGCCCAGGGTCTTGTAGCTGATGGCGGCCTTTAGCAGTTCGAAGAAATTGGGTGAACGGTTCTGAGCCGCAACCTGGGTCAGGTCCTTGATCGACCAGGTGGTGCTATCGAGATCAGCGGTATCGTAGGTCCAGATACTATCGGTCGAATTCCATTGCAGCCCGAAGGCGAGATCGACGTCGGCCGCGGTCGCCCCGTTGGTGGGACCATTCGGCCCAATCCAGGCCAGCCAGCTCAAGGGGAAGCGCCGCCGCAAGACCGGGGTATTGGCGGGCACCGCAAGATTCTGGTCGGGATAGAGGAAGAGTCCGCCATTGGTATTGAGGGTCGTCGCATTGGCGTACACGGGAATGGAGCTGTAAGCGCTGTCATTGGGGGTGAAATTGGGAGCGGCGGCGGCAGCTCCGTTGATGGTGCCTGGAGGAATCGCCGGAATCGGGGCGTTCTTCTCCCGGGTGAAGGTGGTCAAGGCGGAGAGTTGATTGATATCGGTGATGCCGTTGCTTGCCGCGAAGCGGAGAAAATCCATCCGGCCAAGGAATTTTTGATCGCCCGGATAGTTGGTCATGAAGCCCGCCTCATCCCCGTAGCGCATCGAAGTGGTATTGGTGACGCCGATGTAGCTGTAGTTGGTCAAGACGCTGTTCGTGTTGAGACCGAGGAGATAATTCAGATAGAGATTCCCATTGGCGCCGGAGGCCGGGTTACGGAAGGTGACGAGCGCGTCGACCTGGGCGGCGGTGAGACCGATCGAGGTCAGGTCGACAAAGCCTTCGTTACCCCGGTTGGCCAGCTCGTTCCCCAGATTCGCCGGCATGGTGGTATGATGGCCGGCGACATTTACGTCGAGCCCCGCCCCCTCGTCATAGATGACGTAGGCAAAGCGGCCCACGGCGTAATTAAGGTTGGCCGGAGTGGAATTGGTGAGGGCCGAGAGGGAAACCGCAGTCCCATTTGTGACAACGCCGTTCCGCTCGATGTAGATCCAGTTCGGGACGACGCTCAAGTTCGGGGAGAGCGCGGGTAACGACCAGCGGTTGGTACCAATATATCGGCCATCGACCGCCGGAGCCGTAGTCGGAATCGCGGAGGCCCGGGCCGGACCGCCCCCGTTCCAGAAAGTGCTGCCGTCCGCGCTGATTTTGACGACATTGATCGCGCCGGCGTTTCCCGAGGAGGCCGGCATGAAGGTCCCATTCGTGGGGATGAAGAGATTCGGCGTGTTGGTATTGGAGGTTTCCGCGATTTCATCGAAGAGATCGCCGACCACGGTATCGAGCGCCGTCTGGGCGATGATGCCCGCGCGCATCTGGCCCGAGCTGGAAAACGACACTTCCTGACTCAACGTCGCCTGCGAAAGAAAGGCGACGACGAGCAACGTCATCAACCCGACGGCCATCAGGACAGCCAGAAGGACGAAGCTCCCCCTCCCCTTTCTCCCATGCGCGAATACGGCCAAAGGCATATCTGACATATTAACTATACAACACAGCGATCGCAAGTCGAAATCCCCCATTGATCCGATACTGGCAACAACAATATCACCATGAAGAGCGATGCCGGGGAACAGAGGAAAATCATCTCCTTTCCAATCGTCTATTTGACCTTGATCCGCTCGACACGATGAGCATACGGAGTTTCTTCAGGAAGGCCCCGGGAGCCGATGATCCAGGAGTTCTCGGGATACCAGCGGACCTCCATACTGTCCTTCCATGGGAAGAGCGGGAAGTTCGGTTGAACCGGGCCGGAAATGAAGGGAAGCCGGGTGACATCGACCTGGTTTGACTCGAAAACCGGCCGGGGGACGGTTCGTCCATCAACGGCCTCCGTCTGGACACCTCCCGATGCGGGGCTGTAAGTGGCCTGGAACCAGGCGTCGTCCCGGCGAAACTCGAAAAAGCGGAGACTCTGAAAATAATAATCGGTGATGATTGCCTTCGACTTGGTCCGGTGAAATTCCTCCAGGGAGCGATACTTCTTCTTCGAATCAATGGTGAAGACGACGCCGTTGAGCGCCAGTTCCAGCTGCGCCCGGGAGAAAGCGCGCTTTGGCCCCTCGTAATTGATCAGTTCGAGGACTTCATAGCGGCCGTTTTGTTCGGTGAAGCGAAGCGCGGCTCGACGCGGCAGACTCGTCGGGACGAGTGGCAGAAGATGGATATAGACCTCTCCCGCCTCGACGGAAACGGGAACGACCTCGGCGCTTTCGCCTTGAGCTCCCTCGCGAGCTTCGCCTGCACCAATGATTGTCCGGGTGATCCGTCCATAGTGGGCGGGGAAGACGATTTCCAACCGCAGGGTATCGGTCTCCAAGGAAGCGGCGCTGAGATTCGGAGAGATCAGGAGGAGGCCGACGTTCTCTTTCTGGAGGGTGAAGGCCCAGCCCCGGTTGGCGACGAATTTCTCGCCCTGCGACTTGCCGTCGCGGGACGGCTCCATGATGCCGTGAGGAAGATCGGCAAGGTTGTATTTAAAGAAGATGCTGGCGGCGTCCCGGAAGTCCTTCGTCTCGGGCTTGAGCTTGTAGGTGGCGAAGAGGGAGGCGGTCTGCTCGCCGCCGCCCATGGGAAGGTTGCAGGTACCGAGCGAGAAATCCTCCTCCATGTAGGTCTCGGTTCGGTAGACGTTGGCGGGAAGGCCGAAGGATCCCATCGACTCGCTCCGGCCCCGGAGACGCGCGGGATAATTCCTCGTATGGATGAGCTGGGCGAGATCGGTCGGAATATGGAAATCCGAATCGAGGAAGTGGACGAACTCGGCGATGCTTTGCTGGGGACAACCTTCAAAGTGGACGGCCTCACGGCCATCGGGCTGGAAGAAACTCCGGAAGTAGTCCCGACCGCTCTGTTCCGGGCCGAAGGCTATCCAGAGAAGGATCTGGAGGCAATGGCTATGGCCTGAGAAGTTGACTGAGTTGGCGCGGGAATGGGGGCCGGCCTGACGGAAGGTGGGCGGATGGAAATGGAGCAGCGTCTCGGCCCACAGACGATGCTCGATCTGAAGCGCGAGCGCCCGAACCTCGGGATCATGGGCAAAGGTGGCAAGCTGCGCGGCATGGGAAAGGGTGACGGCGGTGTAGGTGGACGAGTTGAACTCGGAGGCCCAAGCCGAGCGGGAGAGGAGCAGGCGGAACTGGTTGAGGTAATGGAGTCCATGCAGGACCGCATCACGATTGCCGAGCGCTTCACCGGCAAAGATCAACCCCTGAGTCGCCATCATCGGCATATTGTCGTTGGCCCCGTGGAATTTCGTGTCGGGCTGGCCCGAGCCGTCGAAGGTCCGGATGGCGTTACCGAGGTGGATCCGCATTACCTTCTCGACCTCCGGGGTCATCTTATCGGAAAAACGGTGGAAGAGATGGACCATGGTATTCGACTGGAAGATGCCGAAGTCCGATCCATGGGTCTCACGGGCCCCGGGCGTATCGGAGAGCCGGGGAACATCGTGCCAGCGGGCGATAACCCGATTGATAAGATCGATATGTTTCTGCTCCCCGGTGTAGAGGGCGGCGGCGACCCATAGCGATTCACGGTGGGGCGCATCGAATTGAGGAATGGCAGGGGTGCCATCGGGATTGAGCATCTCACCGATATGATCGCGGACGGTCTGAAACCAGAGATCGCGGCGGAGGCGTTGGCCTTCGAGGTCGTAGGAGGTGGGGGTCATAGAGTGGTTTGCCTACTGGGCATAATAAAAGCGCTGGTAGACCTTGACGGCCTGGTAGGCTTTGGTGGGGGGATTGAGATAAAAGCCCGGGATACCGAGAATGTTTTGCTGCCAATAGACGGCAGGGGTATTGGTCGAGGTCGTCGGAATATTGACAAATTTGTCGGCCATTTCCGAAAACTGGGATGCGCTCATTAGGTTGCGGCTGGCCGCATCAAGAACGGCCACGCCGACCACCATGGCCACGATATTCGTCGAGGTGAGATCGACGACGGTATTGGGGGTGCTCGTTGTCGCTGCGGGCCACGCGTTCGTCCAGTTAGGATTGACCGGAAGCTTTGGCGGGAGGGCGTAGATGCCGGGGGGCTCCCAGGCTCCGGATGAATTGGTATACCCGGAGGTCAGGAAGGCGAGCGAGACGGCGAAGACTTCGTCCCCCAGCGGTTGAAATAGATTGGTCACCGTGCTCGAGGCGTAGGAGGAGGGAAAGCCGAACGGCGCTGAGCTTGAGGCGGTTGAAAAAAAGCCGCTCGGTTGGAATAAATTGGATAAATTAGTTACCGTGCCTGAGGGCGGACCACCGCTGGACGAATAGGTCGAAGACCAAAACCCGAGGCTGCCGCGCTGGAGGGCAAGCGTCTTGGTATCGGCATCCGTTGCGTCGATCTCGTACTGGACGACGGAGAAGAGCCGGTCCCCAGTGGTCGAGGGGGTGGCCGAAATCAGGACCATGACATCGTTGCCGTTTGTGCCATTCTTCACCACAAACGAGGGAACCTGGGGACTGCGGACCCGACCGTTCCAATCGAACCCGATCCGGTCGAAAACGCCTCGAGCCTGGTCCCAGGCATCCATCCGCCTCCGGTCGTCGTTAAGGGCGCGGGATGCCAGGGAGAGGACCTGGGCGAGCATGGCAAAAAGGAGCACAGCCACCGCCATCGCGACAAGGATTTCAACGAGAGTGAAGGAGCGGTCATCCGCCGCATGCGGACCAATGCGGTGGGAACCCTTCATGGGGAAATGGAGGATTGGGGCACGGAGAAAAGGGTGCTGACCTGAGTCGGCCCATTGGTGGAGTTCCCAGTCCAGATGACGGTGACACCGACGGTGTAAGGAGCGGCGCTATTCACAGCCGGACTGTTGATCGCATAAAAGACGGTGAACTTCGACGCCGCCTGGTTGGTCAGGGTAACGGCGTCGTCCGCGACCCAGAAGGTGCTTGAGATTTCGGCGGTGAGGTTCGTCAACGCTGGCATCTTGAAGAGGGGGGATTCGTTGGTCGAAACTCCCACAGTCCGGTAATCGGCGGCGACCATCTGGACCAGGCTCATGGCATCAGTCTCATCGCGGGACTGCTTGTTGGTCTTGAGGCCGACCGGAATCAAGCCGATCACCAGCACCAGGCAGAAGGTCATCAAGCCGAGACCCAGGATCACCTCGATCAATGTGAAACCGGAGCCGCCCTCAGGAAATGGAGGAGAGGGCGTCAAAATAAGTACGCGGTCATGCGGCACGTTGAAAATCTCGGAGAATCCCCGCCTAGGGAATCAGAGTCACTTTACCCGTCAGTCCGGAAAGGAGAAGTCCCGAACTATTCGCAGCGGTGGCTCCGACCAAAGGGCCGAGGAGGAGTTCAATCCAATTCGAGGCGGCGCTGCTGACCATTGGCTGTCCCGTGCTATTGAACTGAATAATGTTGCTGAAGACGATCTGTGTCCCCTGCCAATTTTGGGTGAATGCGATGCCGAGGGGGGCTGTGCTGGAATCGGACGTGGCAAAGATACCGGAGGAGGTGGTGACGTTGGGAGCGCTCGTGCTCTTGAGCGCATTGATTTCAGTCGCATCAATCGCACTTCCCCCATTAGTGGGCGGACAACTGGCATTGCGGAAGACCTGGGAAGGGATAAGAAAGGCGGTGGACGCATTGGGAACCGAAGCGTCGTTCGTCAGGTCGCCCGCCGATCCCGTCAGGCCGCTGACCACGGTGACGATGGTCACGGGCACCCCCCCGCTGGTCAAGGGGGCGCCTCCGGCAGTTTGGCTGGAAATGCCGACCCAAACGTAGGTATTGTGGGTCTGTGCGGCGATCTGCGCCTCTTCCAAAATCTGGCCCATGCGAATTAGATTTTGCTGCTGTCGTTGGCCTTCAAAGATTCCCCGCATGGAGGGAAGGGAAACTGCAACCATGATTGCCATGATTGCAATGACAACCATTAATTCGATCAGGGTGAAGCCTTCCTTTTTTGTCCTTCTCGACTCCACGCACACAAAACCTTTCAGCTCTGGAGCCCAAAGCAAAGGCCGATTTATAAGCTGCTTCATGCGTGTGGGTTGCAATGTATTCAAATCACCCCATTTTTCAATATAGCACATTTTTGCATCAACGACATATCTGACATTTAGAAACATAGTTCAAAATTACTTGGATTACAACTTAAACGATTGCTTCCGAGCGGGCAGAGGGAAAATAATGGTGACTAAGGGCCGGCGGGAAGCGGGACGAGCTCGCTATAATCCGGACCAGCGCAACCACTGGGCCGAGGAAGAAGCCGGGATTCATTATTCGCGGGCAATGGCCAGCCACGGAGTCTTCATTGCGGCCTGCGGCTTCGAACATCATGGTCCCCGGGGACACCTCGGATTTGCTCCGGCCTTGACGCCGGAAAATTTCCGCGCGCCCTTCATCGCCGCGGAAGGATGGGGCACCTATGCGCAAATGGCGGCAGATGGCAAGATGAGCGCGAGCATCGAGATCAAACAGGGCCAACTGCAATTGCAGACTCTCCATTTGATGATGGCCACGGCGACGGGAACGCCGACCGTACAGGCCAGCCTCGCCGGGGCCGGCATCCCTATTGCTTTCACCCATGAGAACCGTCGGATCAAGCTGGCTTTCGTGAACCCCCTCATCGTGATCAAAGAACAAAAGCTCGCCATCGAGGTTGGCTGAGGCCGGCTAACCACCACCGTCTACCCGATAGAGCGTCCCCGCTTATTTGGCCGGAGCCCCCATGTATTGATCGATGATGGGCTGAATGGCATCCGCCCAAATCTGATACCCCTTGGCGGAGGGGTGGAGGAAGTCCGGCATGATGTCCGGCGAGAGGGAGCCGTCCGCGCCTAGAAATTTCGCACCGATGTCGAGATAGGTGACTCGATCGCCCGCAAAGTTTGCGAGGAGTTGGTTCGTGGCGGTGAGCTTGGCGCGAACAGGATCGGCGGCATTGGCGCTGCGAGGGAAGATAGCCAGGAGCAGTAGATGCGCGTGGGGGCAGCCCTTCAGATATTCATCGATGATGGCCTTGACGCCGTCGGCAATCTGCTGCGGGGTATCGCGGCCGCTGTTGTTGGTGCCGATCATGAGGACGACCAGCTTCGGATCGAGGCCGTCGAGCTGTCCTCTGGCGATACGCCAAAGGACATGCTGCGTCTGATCCCCACTGATGCCGAAATCGAAGACGTTCAGTGAACCATAGCGCTGCTTCCAGATCTCCTGGCCCGTGGATTGCCAACGGTCGGTGATCGAATCCCCGTCAAAGATGAGGTCGATGGTCTTATTGCGGCTTGCATCGAAGTTGCTCTGGACCCGGGACCGCCAGTCATCGCGCGGCTCGGGGTAGGTGGAGATCTCCGCGCCGGCAGGAACGGCTAGCGAATCGGGAAGGATATTTTCTTCCGCTCGGAGCGAGGCCAGTGAAAGCAGCAAACCCAAACAGGGGACGACAAAACGAAAAATCATATGTGGAAACAACCTCCATCCCTTAGACCCGCAGTCTGACGGCACGAACCCGCAGGCCGAGAAAAAGACAACCGCCAATTAGTAAGATTCATGTGCTCGGCCCCGGAACAGCCTGAAAATCGACGTGGATCTTTATCATTTTTCAAAACTTTTCAAAAAATATCACGGCCTCAGTCCTTTGGCTATGCGTAAACACATATCATACTGTTCTTAGCGCTATATTCATCGGGGATGAGGGGCGGAATGCCGCTTGCCTCAAGCAAGGATCGCAAAAGCAGAGTCAACGGCATTGCTTGAGCGGAAAACAACTATCTTGCTCCAGCCTACATTGAAGCCATGACGGTTCCTGTCGCCCGTGATCTTTTTCTGGCCAGCGCCACTCTGGCCTATGAAGAAGACGATGTTTCCTCTTGAAGCAAGCCCCCGAAAACGCCGCAAAAGAGGCCGGGCCAAACCCTCATTCGCTCAGAAATCAGGATGCCGGTGAGACCGATGCCCCCTCGACTCCGGCCACGCACACGCTTTCGATTCGGAGTTCCTGCCCCTCGGTGAGCTGAGGGATCAGCTCCAGGAGATGCTTCTGGGCGGGGTCGAGTTTCTGAGCGAGGAGCGGCACCCAATGCATGTTCCCATTTGCACAATAAGCGTTATAGATGCCTTCGGGGTTTTGCTCGGTGGCCGGCTGGCCATCGATTTTCACCAGAAGTTTTCCGGAGGTCGTGGTGGCCTCGCCGAAGAGGAGCGCCATGGAACCTTGAAATTCAAGCCGGATCGGCTCCGCTCCAAATGCCGCGATAGTGACGTTATCGAGCCAACGTGACATGTAGAAATCGTGGGCTAAACCCATCGCATGGGGTAGACCGATCTTCCATCCCTTCGGAAGCGCGGCCGATCCATCGAGGTGATGGCGGACCCAATTCATGTAGATGGGGGGGCAAAGCGTTTTTTCCGGTGCGCGGCAAATCTTGCGTTGCTCGACCGCCTCGCGAAAGGCGTTCCATGCCGCCTCGGCATAGAGGGCATATCCCTTGTCGCCGGGATGGGTGACATCGGGATAGTAGGGCCAAGCCTGATCTGGATCGGCCTTACCCTCCAGAAACCGGTCCCGCATTAGGGTAACCGAATCCCCGAGGCCGGTGTTATAGAGACGGGAGACTTCCTTGTGCTTCTCGTCGAGTGGGCGGCCGCGCTCGGGCGTGAGCGCAAGGTCCTGCTTGAGCCCGAGGATCATCTGGATGACGGGCGCGCCCCCTTCAAGGATCACGCGGCGCACCAGGGATTCGTACGCGGCAAGACGTTCCAATTCCACCGTGAAGGGATGGTCATTAACGGCGAAGTCGATGAAGACGAGATCGGGCTTGCGGCGCAACACATCGCGCTGGAGGCGGAAGGCGGCGAGTTGGGAACCGGTACCGCCGATGGCGGCATCCCAAAAGGTGAAGTGAGCCTTGGGATAGAACTCACGGAGACGTTGTCCAACCAGAGCCCGGTAAGAGGTCAACTGGGGATCGCTGGCACGAGCCCCCCAGGTGAGGCTTCCACCGAGAAAGACCACCTGAAGGGATGCACCCTCCCGAGCGAGATGGTCGAAACGGGAAAAATCTGCCACGGATTGTCTAGATGGGATCGATGTCATAAGAGGAGGTTTTGTTAAAATCAGGGATACACAAGGGTGGGACGCCACTTGTATTCCATCATTTGTGGCTTGTTAAGCTTCGTCAGCAGTTGCTTAGAGATCGATGGAAAATGTCGAGAATCCCTTGCGGACCTGCGCCTCGATCTTCTTCTGCCCGATGGAAATTTGACCCTTCCCATCCCCTTCCAGGGTCACATCAGCCCGCTTGCCGCTCAGATTCAGGAACACCGCCAGCCCCTCCGCCTCGATTCGCACATCCCCCACCTGCAGTACGGTGCCGTCGAGCAAACTCAACTGCAATGCCTCGCCCCGGCGAATGACCGCTCCATATCGTCCCGAGAACTCGAGGCCGGACTCGCGGATTGCGATTCCGCCGCGCTTGAAGAAGAGACGGTCATCGATGTCCGCTCCAATCACCCGCACGCCGCCGAGAGCCAACGCCGCCGCCACCGGTGTCTTGCCAGCGGAGAGCGGACGGAGCACGGCCAGATAGAAATCGGGACTATCCCCCCGCAGGTGAAGATGCCGCACCGCAAAGCAATCCTTCGTGGGGATTGGAAAATCGCCGTGGGACACATGAGGCACTTGGACACACTCCTCAGAGAGGAAGCGCTGCCCGGGCAGCAATACCTGGAGGTCGGTCCCATATCGTCCCTGGAAGAGATAACCAGCTTGGCTATCGCCGGTTTCGCCTTCCGCAACTACCTGCAAATGCCAATGGGAGGCAATCATGGGGTCGAGTTTCAGCTCGTCATGCATGATCAGGTATTCGTTTCTGATCCAGAAGATGGAGCGGGCATCGACGGGATTAGGTTCCAGGATGCGCTGATAGGCCACCTCGACGCGCGAATGATGGCACCTATCGAGGATTTCTCCTGGCGCGTTGATACAGGGGTGGACCCCCTGCACGAATTGAAGACCGGGGAAGGCATGAAAGCGCTCGACATGGCCCGCCTCCAGCGGGATGTGGGTATCGTAAAAGGAAACGGTGGAATGGCGCCACGTCTCCCCCGCCTCGCCCCCATCATAGAGGAGCGGCTTGCCGTTGGCGAAGAGAATCAGGCTGCCTTCCGTATTCTGATAGCGATAGCCGCCCGGCCCCTGCTTGAGCAGCATGTAGAACTCATCGGGCTGATTGAAATTGTCACGGAAGACCGCTCCAAAGGCCTCCAGCCTCCGGCTAACCAACGGCTCGGGTTTCGATTCAGATTGCAGATCCGCCTCGTCCAGCGAGGCGAAGAAGAGGGGGAAATTAGCGTATCCCTCACCGCTGGAGCCTCCCGCGCGATAAATCCACAATAGCTCGTCAGCGAATTTCGGATCCCTCTTGCGATAGAGCTTCGCCATGAGCGCAAAGTGCTCCCCGTACGTGCGCCCGATCTCCGCATGGTCGCCGATGGGCGGAATCCGCCGGACCTTTTCCAGCGCAAGATAGGTATCGGCATCGCAACTCTGCTTCAAGGCCGCGTATTCGCGGGGGGCGGGCGGCATCGTCAGCACGATGGCCCAACGCAGGAAATCCTTGAAGCGGGGGATGGCCGTGAGATCCATCCATCCGTGTTCGGCCAGATGGAAGGCTAGACTCGTCCGACACTTGAGGGATTGCAGATAATAGCAGGCAGGATTCTCATACCACTTCCCACTGCCGGGCGTGCAATAGGCGTTCAGCGCCCGCTCCATCAGGCTGGAGCTGTGATGCACAAAGCGCTCCGCGTCGGGATTGCCCCAGAAAGCCAGGCCGATCACCCCGACGATATCAACGCGGTCCGATTCGAAATTCGCGTTCCTGGAATTGTAATGCCAATTCATGAAATCGGCCTCGCTATACATGTGCCCCATCAGCATGAGGAAGGAGCGTACCAGCCGCTCCTCTTCCGGATTGAAGACTCCGCTGGCCGCGACCAGATCGTAATTTTCCGCCCAGAGAGTGATGGGGCGTCCGCCCACCGGAGAATAGGCATCCGAATGATCCCGGCCCGATAGGATCGCCTTGGAATAGACAGCCGCCGCGTTTACCAGCTCACGCTTCATCAGCCATGCCACCCGTGGATCGGCATCGATGGCAAAATTCATGCCCATGACCGGGCCGACCTCGGAACCTATAATATCGCTCTGGCGGCGACTCGTCTGGCCGCCTTTGTTAAAGGAAAACCAATTATCGATCTTCGGCCGATTACTGGCGATCTTCTCCCAGACCGGACCGAAGACCGGCGATTGCTTTTTAAGCCGCAGGGCGCGCAGGTTCTTACGCTGCGCCGTCACCGCGGGGCGCTGGATCTGATCGGGCTCATCGAGCTTCCACTCCTTGAAGTCATTCAGCTTCGGCGAGGAATTCTTGTGCTGAACCTCCGAGAGTTCGATGTCACGACCGTCATTCCGATCAAGCGAGGAGACCAGGACTCCCCATTGCCTCTCCCCGTCGAATAAACCGAATTTGAAATACGCATCGCCCGCTGCGTCCGTCTGGGCGGTGATCATCGAGATGGTGGAACCGACCATTTCCGGCCAAGGCCAATCGAGCTCCCGATTCTCCTTCCCGGCGGCGTCGATCGGGCCGTAGGTCAGACGCTCGAACTTGCGGTCGATCCATTCACCCCGATTCCGTGTGAAGACCGCTATAAAATCCATTTCCTCGATGCTGTCCGGAGTCATGGCATAGGCGAAACCCTGCGGGGGACACCACCAGGCGATCGATTCCTGAAGCCGCGCCAGCTCCCTCTCCTCCCCCCTCAGCGTGGTCCAACGCCGGGCAGTGACATGCGGGCACCAATGCAGGTAACCCCGCCCCCCGCTGAACTCGGAGAGGGAAAACTCGAAACTCGCCCCTTCGATTTCCGGGGAGATCTCATGGACGAGAAGATAGGGCTCGTCCCGATGCGCTGTAAAACGGCAGGTATAGTTCGCCCGATTGGAGAGTGCATAGACGACCTCCACCTCCAGAAGCAACGGCCCGGCTTCCACGATATCGGTCCGACGTGAAAGAATCGAGATGCCCGCAGGCAAGCGGAAGCGGCCCTTGCCCCGCCAGACTCCGTCTTCACCACGCACCGAAATCAGCGGCGGCAAGGCATCCCCATCCCCTCCTTGCCCCCAGGGAATGCGGAAACTGGCCCGTCCCGTATCGATCACCGCCGATTTCCCGTCCGCCTCGGGGCGGGGTTGCAGAAAGGCCCCCTTCCCCACCGTCTGGGAGAGGTTCGTCTCCGCTTCATAGAGAGCCACTACTTTCCGGGCCAACTGCGGCAGATCGGTAAAAAACAGGACCTCGCGTCCACTCACCTGCAAGGGCTCCGCCCGCGAGAGATCGGACAAAACGAGTAGGCGCTCGGGATTCGATGTCACGCCCATAGGCAGAGGGATACGCACCATTTGACGCGGGAATGCATGGTGAAAGGGATTGCGGAACTTTTGCTCGAAGCGGCGGCGATAGCGGACGCCGTCACGATCGAGCTGTTCCGGGAACGGGCTCTCCACCACCTCGGACGGGGCGCTCTTCCATTCGTCGATTTGGAAATCGAGATGGATTTCCCGATCGTCGGACACGACAATGCCTTGCGCCAAAAATCGGGTTGGAATATCGAAGGCCGCGGGATCGAGGGTGACGGAAAGGAATTCGTGCTTCCCATGGGGTATCTTTCCGATGGAAAATCGGCCGTCCCGGTCCGTTCGGCTCGTCAGGATTCTTTGCGGGCCGTAATGAACCTCAAACTCCTCGGACCCCGTCAAAAGCTGGGTCCTGGGATCGCTCTCGAAGATCACCCCCAGCTCCAGTCCCAGCGTGACTGTCGCCTTGGCCACCGGTTTTCCGTCGGGAAATGTCAGCCGGCCACTGAGGGCGCCGGAGCCAGCAATGAAAACCGGACGAGACGCCGCCACCGGCGATTCCTCCGAATCCAGCCCCCATTCGCGGACCAAATGTTTACTCCGGGTCCGCAGGAGAGTCTGCGCCAGGAGGTGGCGTCGATCTGGATCGTCCGCCAACGCCAATGCCGATTGAAAAAATTCGACCGATCGCGCCTGATACTTGTCAGCATATTCCTGGCCGGAAAGGCCGGCAGCGGCTTCCGCCGAAGTCCGATAAAAATCGAAGAAGGACAAGACATGGTTATCCTCGGCCCAAAGCAGCAGCAACTCGAATTTCTCACGCTCGTTTTGCGGCAAAAATTTCTCAAGCACCGCCTCGGCGGAAGGAAAGTCCGACAACCGCCGACAGGCCTCGTGCTGGAGCCGAACCAGCACATTGGACGGGGCCTCCCGAAGCGCCTTGGCCCCAAGACGCCGCGCCGTTTCTATTTTTCCATTTTCGAGGGCGATTTTGAAACGATCGATCAGCAGGATGTTATCTGTCATATTATGAGAGGCTTATGAATCAAGGTTGAGCGTACAAGTCTACAGGCAGAGGACAAGAAAGGGCTCCGGCCCTACGGATAGGAGCCCTTGGCGTGAAATTCCAGCGAGACGTCCGTCACTTCCTCCCTGCTGCCGCCATCGATCAGAATAATTTCGTTTTCCTGATCGAGCCGGATCCATGGCGTAATGTTCAAATTCAGTTCGGGACTTTCCCGGACCCAAGGTCTCTCAAAATTCCCATTGATGATGACCCCCTGGAGCTGCATGGAATTTTCCATAGCGTGAAGGACGATCGTCTTGCCTTCGGCGGCCTTATCGATCCGGACGGTTGTACGCAGAGCGCGGATCCCCTGCGGAAGATCGCCGGGAAGACTCGCCGCACCGCTCCAGTTCATGGCGTCCGGCGAGGTTGACCAAGTGCCAGCCAGGCTCTGTATCGCCGCCGGCTGCGGGTGATATGTCAGCCAAGCCGGGCCTTTCGCGCCAAGCAAAGTCCCCTTGCCCTGAATTTCGATCGCCAGGAGATGGTCTGATCCGGCGGCCAATTCCGGCTCGCCCGTCAGCGGCTGGCCATCGAGATAGACATTTCTATGTTCGAGAAATTCCGGCAACCGGATCAGGACGCGGCCCTGGTTCCAAGCCTCGGGCACTTGAAAATGTCTTCGCAGGACGGCGTGTTTGACGTCGCGATGATCCGGCAATGTAAAAATTCCGAGAGGCATTTTGATCCATGCGGCGTCATCAGCGTTCGCTGCTATCAGCGTGGTGACATCGGTCTGCTGCGGATCAACCGGCTGGAACGCCCAGCCCTCGGTGAGGTCCACGGTCAATTTCACCTCCATTTTGGGAAGCAAGGGGCCGGGATCCTCCGTTCCCTGCCACCACCCACGTTGCAGCGTGAACCATTCTGCAGTCGAATCGGCGACCGAGATCCGGGGAGTGATATAGATGGCCATTTCCGCGGGCGGCAAATTCACGGGCAGACGCCCATCGCTTACCGGGGTGCGAACTCCGCTATTGAGATCGATCATCCAGGCGGGCCTCAGTCCGTCGGCCAGGACGAGGGCGCCCTGCACGGGGACGGTTGGTTTCGTATTGCGAACCACCCACAGATCGTAAAGGCCGTTATTGCTAAGGAAGTGGCGCCAAAAAACTCCCGGCTCAACGGTTTCGAAATGCGCGGGAATGGGATCGATCTTCATCCATTGGAAAAGCCGCGAGAAAAATTCATTGCCCGCTGCGGTATTGAACCAAGGCCCCACCGTCACGACGAAGCCCTTCCCCAAAGGCCGCAGACCGACGGCTGTCGTCCCATCGTTCCAGGATAAGAGAGTCTGCCCGTCGGGAGACGCGGGCATAAATTTATGGCCGGTGAAGGTGTCTTTGAGTATCCAATCTCCGGAGAAGACCTCCTGGCCTTGAGCCAGTTGAACCGTGCCCTTGCCCGGTTTAAGAGCCGTCGCATTAAATCCAGTCAGGCGGGCGATCGGCCAGGAATCGGGCTTTTCGGGCGAGTGACGCCCCGTCTCGCCATAGGTCACAAAAACACCCCCGGCCTCTACATAGCGCTCAATGCCATCGATGGCCGACTCGTCCAATACCGAGGTGTTGGTATCGACAACCACGCGATATTTTCCAACTTGATCCCGCTCGAACATCATTTCCGTCACCGCATCACTCTCATAGGCGATTCCCGGCGGCATATACTCCATTGGCGAATAGAATCCCCGGCTGTTGAAAACGGAGGGGTAACTGCCGCCAAGGAAATACGGTTCTCCATTTTCGCTGGCCGGATTATTCGTCCAAGGAAACCCGTAGAGATTGCTACACCGGTTCGAATAGAGAGCCGCGATCTGGGCTGTAGGACTGTGATAGCGGCCGATCGACGTATACATCGCCGCATGATCCTCAAAGCATTTTTTGAGGTCGGGATTCCATAAGATTTCGCCCAGGTTCTGAAAATGATCGATGGCATTGCACCCCTCCGTGATCCAATTGCCGAAGGAACCCAGGAGATGGAGCGGCAAAGTCGGCCCCTGACTCGGCTCGACCGAGAAGGGAAGACCGATGCCACGCATCAGCGCCGGGAGCTTATCGCACCACCATCCCCCCATGTAGCCCGTGTTGTGAAAGTCGCCGCCGTACTTTAGGGCATCCTGTTGGATTCCATCTTCATATCGATCGGGAGCCATCAGCACAATTCCACGGTCGGGATCGACCTGCCGGATCATCTGCATGCCCCGTTCGACGCCTTTCATGCGTAGATTGCCATTCCAATCAATGAAATCGACCCATTGCGCATTTCGACCCGCCCCCAGTTCGGGATAGCTCTTAGGCTCCTCCCCGGAAAGATAGACCCGATAATTGAAGATGCCGCGAGGCAGGCGAATGGCCAGGACATTGTCCCCCTCATGCAACGTCTTGGTCACGTCGAGCCCCACCCAGTGATCTGAACGGTAGACGGGTGGATTTTCCGGAATGAGTGCGCCATTGACGCTGATGACCACAGCTTTCTCGGGATCCTCCTTTGACCCGCGAGTATCGTTCATATCCCAGACGTAAAGCCAGACCTTGGGATGCATTGCCAACCAAGCATCATCGACCGTCACGTGACGCCGCCAGAGAGCCGGCTTGAGCGGCAGGAGGCGCGCCAGACCATGTCCCGGCGCCGTGACGCTCGCCCATCTGGAATCGTCAAAATCATTGGCCATGGCTGCCGGATTATCCGCCGATGCGTAATCGACCCGCCAGGCGCCCGCCAAATCGATCGCATCCCTCCCCCAGCCCTCGAAATCAGCCAGCTCGGGCGCACGAATCGCATCCCATGAAGTCAAAGTCGTCGTATCGCCATACCAGCGTTGGGAGAGAGCCTGGACGGTCTGATATTTATTCTGCAAGTACTCCCGGTAATTGGCGTCGGACAAAGGGCCCGCTTCAACAAAGAGATCGGCCGCGCCGCCGCCCAGCTCCTCATGGGGTTCCAGCCAACTGGTAATGTTTTCGGCATCATTAAAATGGCGGACCGTATTCTGAAGCTGCCCGAGCATGGCATCGGTCCCATCGGACGAAGTCAATGAGACCATATTCGGGATTCCGTAATTCATCGATCCGTAGTAGCTCCCGAGAAATCCAGGTGAGAACTGCATCAGCGACTCGGGATGGCGGTTGTAATACCAGCTTGCACTTCCGCTGATTCCCAGGTTCACGCCGAATGCCAATCCCTTTTCCATCGCCTCCGCCAAGGTCCAACTCCACGTCGCGTCATTGTTCAACCCCTCAGCCGTCTCGCCCGGCAAGCCCGAGCTCCAAATCAGGATTCCGCCGTGGGTAGTCTTCGCGAAATCAAAATCCTCGCTTGGATCGTAACTGGGGTCACCCCGGCCGTTTGCGCCCGGCTTGAGACGCCCCGGAGCGTAATAAAAGCGAAAACCATATTTATCGAAACGGTCGAGAAACATGGGCACTTTCCCTTCCGCGACGGAAGTCCAACTGCCAGGATCTCCCGACAACCCGGCCGTCAGCAGCTGCGTCATCCCATTTGCATCCTTTGCCGCAGCCAAAATCACCGTAGTCCCGCTTCTTAAGGCGGCTACCGTGCCCACGCCATTCGCGATTTGGATGGAAATATCCGAGTTTTTCACATGGATCTGCCCCGTTTGCGTCGCGGGGGGGAGTTCCCCGAGGTCGGAAAGATACTTCGCCTGCACCAATCGCGCGTGCTCGGGATCCTGGCAATCAATCTCCAATAACGCGCCCCCATCTTCATTTGTCCAATATTTGCCTGCGACGTGTCCGTATCCTCTCAATTTTATTGGCGGGAACTCCTTCTGCAAGGTCAGCCCTGGCATTTTATTATTCACCGCCAAGACCGGCTCTGCTCCATAAGTGGCGCTGAGGACTAAGATGAAAAGAAAGGCGGCCAAACTGCATTTCATTTTCATAATATTCATCATATGACTCATATTAAATGAGGTGCAAAATCTCCATTATAGTTTGATGGTTATGCAGATACAGATATAGAGGTCGCCGATAAATATTCATTGATGATGACGCCATTCAAGCCGTTGTCTAGAGCAGTTTCTCTTTAAATAGCGGCCAATCCCCCCCCCTCATAGATGCAACAAAGGGCGGGAACCTATCCTGATGGACGTGGGCGATGCCTTTCCGGACCGCCATGGCACGGACCACCAGTTTCCGCAGCTTCGGATCCAGGGTGACGGCGCGCTGGCCCGTCTTAAGGGTATTCCCCTTCTGTCGCCGTCCTGCTTGTAGACCACGCTTATGAAGCTCTGCTCCAGGTTGACGGCCTAATTTTACGACTATCGGCGCTGCTCAAGTGCAAGGCACCTACATATTTGCTGTTGCTATCAGGAATGGCGCTCTTGTCGTTTCAATTAAATTTGAAAATAATTCTGAGCCGTTAGATGCTTGGTTTGTCAGCGCGTCTGGAAAGCGGCGCGTCCCTCGCGGTAGGCGGGATGGTCGGGCTTGGCTAGCGTCTGGATGATTCGCCCGTCGAGCGTGGTTTTCCACGATCGCCTTTTGTTGATCGACCAGCCACAGAAACTCCTCTCCATTCTCCTCGACCAAGGTCATGCCATGCGCGCCGGGATAGTCTCCCCAACTGTTCAAGATTACCCCGCTCGGGCTATAAACCAGAACGGCGGGAACCGCCTGATGGAAGACGCAAATGGATCCATCCCGACTGACCGTCGCGGCATGGGTCCGCCCGTTGGCCCGTCCCGTCTCCGTTTGGGGAATCGTGATCCAGTTCTCACGCCACCAGTAGTCACCGGCTTTTGTCCATAAAACATCCATTTCACTTCTTCGTATGGCAAAACCCCCAATGTGGCTAGCTCCGAAGAGGCTGCATCTAATGGACGCCGCCAGCCCAGCCGTCGCCACAGGGGCCGCCGCCAGTCGCCTTGGCCACCCGGCTGACTACTTGGCCGTTCATATCGAGCACGGGGTGATAGTACTGGCCCACGACTTCGGAAGCTTCATCGATATAGTGGCCGATAAAGGTTCGCCGGGAGCGGTCCTTGGTCCGGTTCGGACCGGAGCCGTGGACGAGGTTGCCACTGAAGAACATGGTGGAGCCGCGCGGCACCTCGACCGGTATAGGCTTCAGATCGCGGGGAAAGGGATTGATGTGGCTATCACCGTATTCGAACCAAGGCTCGTTCTTTTCCTTGTCGGCGCAAAAGATGTCCCTGCGGTGGGAACCGGGGGCGACGTAGAGGCACCCGTTGTCGATTGTGGCCGCGTCAATCGCGGTCCAGGCGGCGATGCAGGTGGCGGGAGCGGCGACGAGGTAGAAGTTGTCCTGATGCATCCCCTGCCCCTTGGCGCCAGGGGGCTTGAAGTAATACATGGTCTGCACCGCCAGAGCTGCCCGCCCCAGCAATACTTCCAGAACCGCCGCCACCTCGGGGTGAAGCAGCCAGTCCTGCGCCTTTTTCGAATAGCGATGGGGGTGCATGGCGCGCAGTTGGCGCTTGGCGGGATCGACCTCATGATATTCGGTGCCGTCGTAAATCTTTCCGCCCTGGGTCTTGAATTCCTCGAAGAATGCCTCGATCTGGTCGATTTCACCGGCGGAGAAAAGGCCATCGACGACGCAATAGCCGTCCCGATGGAACTGTTCCACCTGCTGCTCGCCGATCTGGGCTTGGTGTGCGCTGGTTGTCATGGGTCTATCCTGCCAGGAGGCGGGGGGTTTAGGAATGGATTGTTGTGCTGAAAACCTGTAATTTATTCCTGTATGACTTCGCGCCGCATCAGCTTGCACACCCCCGTCTCCGCCATTTTCGGGGACGAATTCCGCTCTGGGCCGCGCTATACGAACTGGCGCCCCGAGGGAAGCGGAGACTGGCTCCTAATCTACACTGAGGCTGGCTCGGGCCGAATCGTGGCCGGGGGGAGAGAGCGTCTCACGCGGCCGGGAGATCTCCTCCTGTACGAGCCCCGCGCTGTCCAAGACTACGGCACCGCTCCCGGCATGGGACGCTGGCATCTTCTCTGGGCGCATTTTGTGGCGCGGCCCTCCTGGCAGGGATGGCTGCAATGGCCCACCCTGGCCCCCCAGGTTCGGCTGCTCCCGCTTCCTGCCGAGATGCGCGCTCCCAGCCGGGATGCGCTGCGGCGCATGATCAGGGCCTGTCGTCGCCCGGGGCCGGTGGGTACCGAATTAGCGATGACCGCTCTCAAGGAGGCCCTCCTCTGGGGCCAGATGGCCTGCGCCGGAGACTTTCCCACCGTCTCCGACTCCCGCATCGCCAAGGGCGTGGCGCTGCTCACGGACCGCTTCAAGGAGCCTTTCCTCCTGCCCGACTTGGCGCGGCGCTGCGGCCTTTCCGTCTCCCGGTTCTCCCATCTCTTCCGTCAGGCGGTGGGCCAGACCCCTGGCCAGTTGGTGGAACAACTCCGGCTCTCCCATGCGGCTCATCTGCTACGGCTCACCTCCCTGAACGTCGGGGAAATCGCGGCGGAGTGCGGCTATGACGACCCTTTTTATTTCACCCACCGCTTCCGGAGGCATTACGGCAAGAGTCCACGCACCTTCCGCACTGCAGCGGAGCGAAAGGAATCGTGATGCGATAATTTTAATTCACATACTCTCATGTCAGCGACCTCCAGCAAAGCCGGAGGCCTGGAATAGCGTGAGCGGCTCAAAGTGACGTTGATACGGGAAACTGGGGCTGGTCATGCGGGACACGGCGTTATGGCCGTCCCGACCCGGCGCTACTTTCGACTCGCATCTCAAATGCCATTTCCCAGGAGGAGAAAATCCGGGTGACTGCCACGCCGACGGATCGCCCCCTTTCGGCGCGAGGTAACGAACCGATGGGCTTTGAGATTGCCGGGAACGACGGATCTTTTATCCCCGCGCTGGCCCGAATCGAAGGATCGGAAATCACGGTCTGGCATACGGGCGTTCCCGCTCCGCCCCAGGTGCGCCATGCCTGGGCCAACAATTTCCGTTGCCATATCGTCAATGAGCGGGGATTGCCGCTGCCGCCTTATCGGCAGAAAAGAGAGAGACCTCCCTCCACCAGACTTCCGTCGGCAGAGGACCGTCCTCTAATTGGATAGGGCGGCGATTTTTTTGGCGAACTCTTTTTGAGCTTCGCCTTCCACCTGCCCCATCGTGGCGGGAGGAGTATCATTTTGATGCGCCGTGACGGCGCTTTCCAGCGCCTGAAAGAAAAGGCCGTTGCCGAAATCGGGCACGCTGGTGTTTTTCGCAGCGGCGGCCGCCTTCAGCGCGTTGTACTGCCGGATCGTAAGAGAATCGCTGGCCCGAAATGTGAGAATGGAAGGAACCGCCGCGCTCGCCGGCATGTCGAGCCACTCCTGCTTGATCGTTTCGATTTGGGCGACTGTGGCACCGAAGGCTTGTAGCAATGCCGTCGCCATGATCTGGTGTCCGTCCGGATTCGGATGGACGCCGTCTATCGTGAGCAGCTTGGTCCCCGGAGAGGGCGGAGCCGCCTTGAGCGCGGCCTGGAACGCCTCATTTTCCTCAGCAATGGGTAGATTGCGATCTTGGGCGAGTTGATGCAGGAATTCGTTATAGGCCACTAGCTTCTTGTTATTGTCGTTATCGACCTCTTCGCCGATCACTGTTGCCGTGAGGATCATGACTTTGATCCCGGCCGCCTGCGCTTGGTCGACGATCGAGGTGATGTTTTTTTCATACGGTTCCAGCGCAACGCCGCCGGGACCGTGCCAGACGTCGTTAACCCCGCAGCTCAGCGTCAGCCAATCGGGTTTCTTGCTAAGCACGTCGCGGTCGAAGCGGCTTACCATGTCGGCCGAGGTATTGCCGCCAACCCCGGCGGGAATGGGGACAATCGTAACCCCAAGCGTTTGGAGGCCGGCCACAACCAGCCTCACGTAGCCGCCCGGCACGTTCCAACCCTGATCGGTGATCGAATCCCCCATGAAGGCTACTTTCTGGCCATCCTTCACGAGAAGTTCAGCGTGGAGAGATGCCGATAGGAGCATCCATGACAGATAGAAAGCCGCAAAAGCTTTCGACGAGGAGTGTTTTTTCATGATTCCGATTTTTATTTAAAGAGAGGCCTTCTGGTCAACAACGCGGGGGAACATCGCTCTACGGTAGCTGATCTGCCATGGAAATCCATGAAGACTGTTCGAAAAAACGTCCGGCCAAGAAAACATCCATCCCAGACTACTGAGCAAATTCCAAATGTATTTAATAAACAATCTGCCAAGGGAATGGGACAGCGAGAGGCGACGGCCTTCGCAATTTATCACCTTGATTCTGCACCATTTTTTGCCGAGCGTGCCTTGCCACGGCGAGGCGATCATCCACGGATTCGTCTTCCTTTACACCGGCTTGAAGGGCGATATGAGGTGTTCATCTGGCTAATGTGCTTTCTGAAAATCCAGCTGGTCGCAAATAATGTTCCGCTTCGTTACGCAATGGATTGAAGCGCGTTTCCGAGGGAATCGAGTAGGTCTTGGTCATGATAATATTAGGTGAGTGGGATATTTGTGCATCCTTCCTTTTAAACAGAATGCCACCGCTTTCGACCGCCGCCATTTCCGACTGCCTTTTTATAGCCCGAAAACTTAAGGCACCGTAAGGACGGCATTCGCCACCAATCCGAGATTATCGATATTGATGTTCTGCGACGCGCCGGGAGCTCCTCCGGTAGTCATGAGGACACCGCTATAGCCTTCGGTTTCCGTAGCGGGGACGCCGCGGATAGTGTAGCTGACGGGGGTGCCGGGGCCGCTGCTGGTCCAGGGCGTCAGATAGAGCGTCGCATTCGTCGACGTGCCCGCGTTCGGAGCACCGAGCACGACCTGCGCTCGATACCATACGCCGACCGAAAACGGCCCCAGATACGTGTCTCCCGCAGTCCCGACGTTCGCCGAGAGCCGGCCTGTGGTGCCGTTACTCGTAATATGGACGCCCCCAGCCTTGCCCCACGCCCCGATGGCGGAGACCCATAGATCGTTGGCGGTGCCGCTGGAGTTACATTGAAAATCAAAGGTTTGAATGGCACCATCGTCGGAAGGAGCTGTGGAACCCGTCTGCGTAACGGACAAACCGCTGCCCGTATTCGTGCCCGTGGTGTCGACCCAGAGCATGCTTTGGGCACCGGGGCCGAACGGCGAGGCGCCGCCAACCACGGTGAAGTTGCGGCTCCCCCCGCCGACCGCGAGGGAATTGGTCACGGTCCAACTCGCCGGGTTGTATCCGATCGCCGTCGTGGGATTGGGGTTGATGGCATCGAGCTCGGCCGAGGTGTTGGAGAGTAACTGTGCCACGCTGTTGTTGATCGAAAGATCGAACGCCGCCAGTTCGCGCAGATGATCCAGTCCTTGTGCCAGCGAGGCGAGATTGGCGACCGTGAGCGGATTCGGCGTGTCCGTGAGATAAGCGGTACCGCTCGATGTCGTGTCCATGTTCAAGGTCTCGATCAGATTGGCACCCGTTCCAACGGTCATGCTCGGCGCTCCGTCGGTGTAGATGTCACCAGCCAAAATCAGATCGATCGGGTTGGCGCCTGTCTGCGTGATCTGGACGGGGGCACTGCCGTTGTCGTTCAGGAAGTCCTGCAGCCCGTAAAGGAGGCGTCCCGAGTAATTGTTGATGTTGATGGAGGTGGTCAAACCGGTCGTGGAGGCGCTGAAGCCCTCGATGGTCACCCGGCCCGTGCCCGTCCCTCCACCGCGCTGCAGATTGAGGTTATTGTAGGTTTGCTCGCTGTAAAAGCCCCCGACTACAAGGTCCTGATTATCGGTGACGACGATGTTATAATCGGAGGTGTTCTCGGTTTGGCCACCCTCCGCAATATTGACCCCGAGGAAACCCGTCTTGGCCCCCGTCCCGGAGACGGAGAGGATGCCGCCTAGCCCCAGGTAGTTCGAAAAAACCACGGCGGGTCCGCAATTTTGAACCGTTAACGGAGCGAGGGGATGCGGCATGACGACCGTCGAACCGCTCGGCAAATTGCTGAGGACGATTCCCGGGCCGTCGCCATCGGGGCCGGTCGCGCCCCGGTTGCCCTCCTGAAATGAGTCGTAATAGACGTCGTCGTACACGATGCTGCTCACTCCGGTCGCCGTTTCCTTGAGGCCGGTCACGGTGGTGGGATCGGTGATGGGATCGCTTGCGCTGTAGCCCGAAGCGCCGAGGATGTTATTGAGAGCGGCCAATTGGAGCCGTTCGACGGTGATATTTTGCGGCGAGGTGACGGTCATCATGGTACCGCCGCTTCCGCCATACCAGCAGAGTTGCGTGATGAAACCCGCTCCCTGGATGGTGTAATTTCCGTCGGTAGCCGTCAGGGTCGAGCTTATCTTGTAGAAACCGCCGGGAATATAGACAACGGAACCGTTGTTGGCCGTCTGGGCCGCGGTGATGGCGGACTGGATCGCGGGGCTTGCATTGGTAGTTCCAGTCTTGTCGGCCGAATAGGGAGGCAGGGTCACGTCGATAATGTTCGAGCTGTCGACGAACGCGGCGGTTTGCAGAAAGGTTTCCGTCGGCGAGGTGACGGCGCTGACCAGCGTCCCCGACGGGACGACCTTGATGTTGGCGGACAGGCCGCGGGTGTTCACCAATCCTGCGCCGCTCGGGAAGTTGGGCGCGTAATTGTTGGACAGCAGCAGATCGGGCGTCGACCCGCTGGCCTGGACCAGCTCCACCGGGGCGGTCGCGCCCGAGGGGGGATGGGTAAAAGTGCAGTCAAAAACACTATCCGGCCCCACCGTGGCGAAAGAGATAGCTCCGGTGGTGTTCGTCCAGCCGTCTACCCAGCAGTCCTGTACAGCACATACGCCGAATCCGCGATAGAGGAAGAAACCAGAGCCGGAAGAGGTGCAATTGCGCACGTGAAGGGTGCCGCCGCCCCAGATGTCCTCACTGGTCGACTGCTGGAAATGACAGTTGGCGATTGTATAGGAATAGCCGCCGCCGCCATCGAAACCGATGCCACAATTCTCAAATTCGCAGTGGTCGATGTCCCACATGTACTGGTTAATCTGCTGCCAGGCGCTGACGATTCCGTAGCTGCAGTGATCGAACTGGCAGTTATAGACCATGCATTCACCCGTAACCCCGCCGTTCGTGACCGCAGGGAATCCGCAAATGATGCCGCCAGGAAGACCCGCCGGGGTGGTGGTGAGGGCACCGCTGGCGTTATAGTAGGAATAAGTGCCCGGGACCGTGAAATCGTGGAACGATTCGTTCTCGTGGCGGATGTCGGTCTCGTAATTGCTCTGGGAAGCCTCCTCGTAGGCGCAGCTGGCGCTGTTGTTTCCCTCCCAGACGATGCCGGTGTAGCGCATCTTAGTCGTGGCGCTGGGATGGAACATCGCACTGCCGGAAGGTCCGGTCCACGAGATCGTGGTGTTGCTGCCGCAGCCGACGATCTGAATCCCCGAGACGCCCGTCAACGTGAGGGTGTTCTGGATCGCATACGTGGCAGGGGGAAAATAAACGGTTTTGATGACTCCGTTGTAATGTGCTTGGAGATAATTGAAGACAGCCTGAATGGCCGGCGCGTCGTTCGTCGTGCCATCCCCGACGGCATTGGGGCCTCCCGTCAGCGCGCTGCATGATTTGACGTTGATCCAGTCGGCCCGTGGAGTCCAAGTCATGGAGCCGATATCGATGGCCAAGAGCCTATCGGCGGTAGCAGTAAATATTAGGATGACCACGAAACCCATCAATGCAAGTTGCCGCAGGAATTCTCTCGTCATATTTGAAATATTTTCAATATCACAAGTATGTATTCCTGTAAAGCGGTAATTGCAATTGACGTTCAATCCCAGAGAGAGAGATGGTGTCCGGCAAAAAGATATGCCGACACCATCTCTCTCTGGGACTGAACAAGACGCCGCCGTTGCTGAGTCATATTGAACATCTATTTAAAATGTTGAATTTCAATCAATCCAACGCTAATGCATTTGTTACAGTTAATGAATATTTTCTCACTCGCTTTTTTGGACCTTAGGCTTCGCTCCATTCATCGCTTGACCCTGGTGGCGGTCGCCGCCCTTTCCCTAACAGGAGTCCTGGCAAAGGCCGATCCTCAGACCACCGATTACCCGCCGGTAAAGCTGCGGGGCTACGGCACCTTGTCCGGCACATTCACTTCGGACATCCTCGATGGCCAGCCTGTTTCCGTCCTCAAGATCGTCTGTGAAGACAAGGCCAAGGCCCAGCTGCTTCAGGCCAAGTACCTTTCCGATCTCCAGATTCTCCCCGGCATCAAGCCCCTCGCGATTCCAGCCGGGCAGACGACTCTTCCCGGATGGATCGCGGATGATCAGGGAGTCTTCCTCGCCGCGCGCAGCGGGACCACCGTTTCCATTTTCACCAGCCCGACGGCGGAAGGGGTGGTCAAGCTCGCCCAAGGCAGCCTGGGCGCATCATGGACCCAGCAGGTCTTTTCGCCGGAGGTCGCGGTCCCGATGTATCTTGATCGTTGGGATAAGTTCGGCTTCCGCTTTTACTACGCTCCCTTTGCCTCGCCCAAGGGCCCCGATAACAAACCGATCCCGGGCTACGACCCGACGCAAGACTTCGCCTACGCCCAACAGAGCAACCATGCGGGCCTGGTCATCTGGCATGGTCCCCTCGCCGTCGATAACGCGGAGGGGATCACCAACATCAACTGGTGGGATTGGGCCCTGAAAGCCGCCCAAGAGAAACAACTCCCCGTCGGAATCAATGACGGCCAAGACCGGGCCACCTGGGCCTATAATCGCTATCCCGATCAGATCATCCAATACCATCCCGGATTCATGGGCGGCTGGTATGGAAATATGAATTTCGGCGAGGAAATCCTCTCCTGGAACGCCTTCGCCGCCAAGGATCAAGTGCTGGCCGAAGTTCAGCAATCGTTACGCTCGATCGATCATTACGAAAACATCACCAGCTGGCTCGAGCCCCATGAGGAAATGGGCCATGGCGTGGCCGATCTTCTGGTCGATTACGGCCCCGTCGCAGATCAGGGATACCGCAAGTATCTCAAAGAAAAATACGTCTACGTCACCACTCTCTCGCAGCGCTGGTACGGGGATGCCACCACCCTGAAATCATGGGACGATGTGAAAGTCCCCGAGCTGGCTTCCTTCCTCGGCTGGGGTCCGGATGCAATCGATTTGACCGGACTATGGAAGGTGAAATACGACGCCCCATTCGATGCCCAGGCAGGCTCGACGACCCTCGATGATTCGCAATGGCCCGAGATTCCCGCGCCGAACCATGCCATCGTCCGCTTCCTGCCCCGCAAACCCGCGATTTTCCGGCGCCATCTCACTGTCGATCCCGCATGGCGCTCAGCCCATGATCAGGTCTGGCTCTACGTCTGGGACCTCAACGACGTCCGTCCCGGGAAAGATCCCCGGAGCGACGTCCTCGTCTACCTCAACGGTACCCTGCTGCCCGAGATCCCCCATAAAGTCACCCAGGACCATTGGGTCGCGCTCGACGTCAGCAAGGTCCTGGTTCCAGGCGATAACCTAGTCGCCATCACCCTGCCAATGGGCATGTTCAATTACCGGGTCTATCTCTCCCCGCATGAACCCGTCCTCTATCCCAATCTGGGAACCGGTAAAAACGCGCAATGGGTCGATTTCCATGATTGGAATGCCTGGACCCGGTCCGCCGCGGTCCGCCGTGGTTCCCAGATGATCCGCCAATTCGATCCCAACCGGGGAATCATGCTCATGTCTCCCGACTCCTATATCGATGGGATCGCGAAAGTCGCCAAGGACTATGGCGGCGATTTTCATAACACCGGGTATATGGCCGGCTTTTGGAGCGATTCCCTCCCCTCCCTGGCCCGAGGCCTCGGCCTGCCGATGTCCGTGGAACCGGGCGGCCCCGCTCACACCGTCCCCTCCTTCAAGGCCTATTTCGGCCGCTGGCTGACCGAGGCTGTCGACGGCATCGATTACTTCGGCCATGAGGGGGACATCCTCTGGAATCCCGATATCAAGAAATGCTTCGAGGACCATCTCTCGATGTACGAGTCGATCGGCAAATATCATGCACCCACCGCCGAGGTGGCCGCCCTCTACTCCCCTCGTAACTACACCCTGCTCAACTTCCCCTGGTACAGCGGCGTCGGCTACGGCGGATCGAATCCGCTCCATCTCGGATCGGGATATTCCAAATGGAACATCCGCGCCGTCCTGCGCGGCGCCTACGAAAGCGACGGCCTCCTCGAAGCCTCCTTCGGCCGAGGCGACGCAGCCCACTACAAAGTCATCATCGACACGAACACCTCCATGATCGACGACCAGCTGCTGGCCGATATCGAGAAATATGTGCGCGACGGCGGCACCTTCGTCACCTACGTACAGACCGGACGCCACACCCCCACCGAAATCGATACCTGGCCGATCGAAAAGCTGACCGGATACCACGTCACCAGCCTGAGCCAGCCCACGCCATGGCAACAGGACCAGCTCCACTGGGCCAAGGACCAGGAGATCTTCTCCGGCGATTGGATGAACCAGGCCCAGTCGGACGGCTTATCCCTGAAGAAAGTCGCCCCGGACACCCAGGATCTTGCCTATTGGAAAGATGGCTCCGTCGCCATCGGCCAGCGCCAGCTCGGCAAGGGGACGATCATTGAAATCGGCTGCCGCTTCACCCCCTGGGGCTTGCCCGACCGCATCGACAAAGACATCCGCGATTTCCTCATCAAGATGTACGGTGAGACCAAAAACTACGGGCTGCCCATGGGCGAGGACGACATCCTCATGACCCCCGAGCTGCACGCCACCGCGGAAATCTTCGCCGAAATCCTCAAATCGCGCGGCGTCGCACCTATTCCCGCACGGATCGAACCCGAGAACCAGGACGCCCTGCTGCGCCATTACGTCAGCAACAACGGCCTCTACGATGTTTGGACCGTCTGGAACCAAAGCCAAACCCGCTCGATTTCCACCAACGTCGTTCTCCATGGCCCCAATCCCGCTTGGGCCATCAACTTCGACGATGGCAGCCGCAGCCCCGTGGTGGGACATCAGCTTCCGATCAACCTCGGCCCCGAGGATACCGTGGTCTACCTGACACCGCGCGGAGCGCCGGCCTCGGCCTCGCAGCAATGGTTCGCCCTCCAGCGAAACTGGTGGCAGGGCACCGCCGATACCGGCGCCCCGTTGCCCCACTTCGAGTCGCGACTCGCCGTGAACCTGACGACGGACTGGGCCTTCAAGCCCCTGGATGAATCCCAGGCCGATATCAGCGGCCTCCTCGATCCCAAGCTCGACGATTCCAGCTGGATCCACCGGGAATTCGGTGTTTTCTCCATTCCCGATTATCCCGATGTCCACCATGCGCTCTTCCGCAAACGCTTCACCGTCCCCGCCGCTTGGGACCATGGACGGGTCGCCTTGTGGCTGCGCTCATGGGATCAGACGACCTTTCTGACCACCGGCCGCGTCTATCTTGACGGCAAACTGATCAAAGACACCTCACCCGATGGCGTCGTCGGCGAGGAGGCGGGCGGTGCGCTTCAGGCCGGCACCTCCCATGTCATCGTCGTTGAGATCTCCGGCAATAATGCGCTGGTCGGCGTGCGCGGCCCCGCCTGGATCGCCTACCATCCCGCCCCCGCCGCGACGCAGGACCTCTCCGGCAGTTGGCAGACCTCCCCGGACGGCCTCACCTACCCCTCCACCAGCATCCTGCCGGGGAAGGTCGAGAAGATCGACCGCCGCATCGTCAAGATCGATGCGGCTCAGGCGGAGAGGACCGTCGTCGTCCATGCCGTGTCGGATAACAGTCTGGAGGGCGTCATCATCAACGGACGTTTCGTGACCCGGTTTCATCATGACCTGGGACCGGAAATCAATCTGAACATCACCCCCTGGGTGAAATTCGGCCAGGACAACGAAGTCATCCTCATTGGCCGCGGCCCGGGAACCCTCAAAGAGGTTTCCCTTGAGTTCCATAACAGGGGAACCTACCCCTGAAGGCTGTTCTGTTAAGATAGGGTCAATAGGGGCCTTTTGGGGCTCGCGCCCCTGGCCCCTCTATAGCGGGATCACTCTAAGGTGTTCAGTCCCAGAGAGAGAGACGGTGTGGATCTACCTTAAAGCGGTCTGGTTCATTTTGCCAGCACGAGTAAATGAACTGGTAAGGAGTAAGGCCGGTGAGGGTTTTGAGGCGCTTGGCGAAGTTGTATGCGTTGATGAAAGCCTCCAGATGCTGCTGCAACTGATCGTGGCTTTCGTAATGGTAGGTTCGGACAGTTGCTTCCTTGATCGTCCGATTCATCCTCTCCACCTAGCCATTGGTCCAAGGATGATTGGGCTTGGTGAGACGATGCTCAATGCCATGGCGACTGCACGTTCGGTCGAAGGGCTGGCCGGGCAGAAAATCGGAGGTTTTGGGAGGAGTTACTAAAAAGAAAAATGGAAGAAAGTCGGAGCCTGGAAGATTTGCCAATCTATCGTTCACAAGCAATTCTGGCAAAGCCGCTTCTGAAAAGAGTTCCGCATGAGGGGAAGGCGTCGCGATCACTTTCGATGAAACAGATGGTGCAAAATAGCCATATCGTGCTTGTCTGATGACCTTGCCGCCCTGCACATCGAATGTATCAAAAAATCGTGGCGATCATGAGATATTAGAAATCTGATTCCTATTTTAAAAATGAAAGTTTCCCTACTTCCCCTGCTGATCCTCGCCCTCTATTCCTGCGCCGCCTTTCAGACCCTTCCCGCCCAAGAGCGGGAACAATTTCCCGCGATCAAGCTTCGGGCCTATGGCGAACTCTCCGGCGAGGCCCTTCCCGCTTCCGGCGATCCCCAGGGCTCGACCCTGCGGATCACCTGCGAGAGCGAACCGAAGGCCCAGCTCCTTCTGGCGAAATATCTCTCCGATCTCGGCCTCCTTTCGGGAGTCACCCCGCTTCCCTTGAAAACGGCTCGGGGCCCCTTGGCGGCTCGTCAGGTCGAGGGGCAGGGGACCATCGCCGCCGCGCGGATCGGTTCCCAGGTCTGGATCTTCACCGCCTCGGACGGCCCCGGCCTGACTGCCCTCTACGAGAGCGCCGTGCCCGCCGGAACCAAAGTGGACGCCACCGAGGCCGAGATTCCCGTGCCCATGTACCTCGATCGCTGGGATAAGAACGGATTCCGCTTCTATTACGGCCCCTTTAAAAAGCCCCAGGGCCCGGATCATCGCGATATCAAGGTCTACGACCCGCGCCAGGACTTCGCCTTCGCCAAGCAATCGGGCGATGCCGGCCTCATCTGCTGGTACTCCCCCGACACCGATCTCACCGCGGAAGGCATCACCGATATCCACCGCTGGGAATGGGTGCTCAAGCAGGCCCAGCTCCTCAAGCTCCCCTTCGGCATCAACGACGGGCTCGGCGATCGGAATCCCTCCCTGGCCAATCGCTACCCCGAGCAAATGGCGCCGATCGGCAACGAATATCTCGGCGGTTGGTACGGCGTTCTGAACTTTGGCGGCGTCACCCCCGCCTGGAGCGCGGCGGAAGTCCAGGACGTGGCCCTCAGCCAGATGCAGCCATCGATTCGCGATCTCTCCCACTACGATAACATCGTGAATTGGCTCGAGCCCCACGAGGAAATGGGCCACGGGAATGCCGATCTGCTCGATGACAGCGGCCCCACCGCCCGGACCAGCTTCCAAGGCTTTCTCCAATCCAAGTACGGCACCATCGATGCCGTCTCGCAACGCTGGTTCGGCAAGCCGGGCTCCTTCAAGAGCTGGAGCGATGTCGAGCTCCCCGAGCTGGCCACCTTCTTCGGATGGGGCCCCGATGCTCTCGACCTCACCGGCCTCTGGAAGATCAACTTCGATGCCCCCTATGGCATCGATTCCGCCGCGCCCGCCCTCGATGATTCCGCCTGGCTCGATATGCAGGCCCCAGGCCATGCCATCGCCCGGTTCATCCCCCGCAAGCCCGCCGTCTTTCGGCGCCACTTCAAGGTCGTTCCCGCCTGGCACGCCGCTCATGCAAAGGCCTGGCTCTGCGTCTGGGACTTTAACGATACGCGCCCGAATCGGAACGATCCCACCGCGAATACGGATGTCCTCGTCTTCCTCAACGGTCAGGCCGTGCCGGAGAATCCCCCCATCCGGATGGACTCCCATTGGGTCGAGCTCGAGATTTCGTCCCAGCTCGCCGATGGGGACAATGTGCTGACCATCTGCCTGCCGAAGGCCATCTTCAGCTATCGCGTCTACATCACGGGCCAGCCCCCGGCCACCTACCCGCAGCTTACTCCGGAGCTCAACGCCAAATGGGCCGATTTCACCGATTGGCTCGCATGGTCCCGCGGGCAGGCCGTCCGGCGCGGCGCTCAGATGATCCGTCAGGTCGATCCCGATCGCCCCATCACCCTCATGTCCCCTGATTCCTACCTCAGCCCCATCAAGGACGTCGCCGAGGATTACGGCGGCATCTTTCATAACACCGGCTACATGGCAGGATTCTGGGCCGACCGCCTCACCCTCCAGGCCGCCAGCGCGGGCCTTCCCACCGATGCCGAGCCCGGCAGCGGCGCCAGCGATGTCCCCGATTTCAAGCGCTTCATGGGCCGCTGGCTCACGGAAGGCGTCCAGGGCGTCGATTACTTCCAGCACATCGGAGACATCATGTGGAATGACGGCATCCGCGATTACTTCCAGCAGACCCTCAAACTCTGGCACCTCATCGGCAAATATCACCTACCCAAATCCGAGCTCGCCCTCCTCGACAGCGATCGGAATTCCCGCCTCTTCGGCTTCCCCTGGAACACCGGCGGGGACGGCTCCAGCGCTCCCGACCTGATCCTCCGTTCCGGCTACTGGGGCTGGAGGCTCGCCGATCAACTCGTTAACGAGTACCCCCGCGAAAGCATCATCGAAGACGATTTCGCCCGGGGCAACGCCGACCCCTATAAGATCATCATCGATACCAACACCACCATCATGGACCCCGAGATCGTCGCGGATATCCAGAAATGGGTCAGCAAGGGCGGGATCTTCGTCACCTTCCAGCAGACCGGCCGCCACACCTCCACCACCGCCAACGCGTGGCCCATTTCCCAACTCACCGGCTACGCCGTGACCGGCATCGATCCGCTCAACGAACGCGGGGAAGGGGTGAAAAAGCGCCACCTCCATCTGGCCGATGGGCAGACCGTCTTCCATTCGGACGGGGACGACTGGAAATACATCGGCAACAGCGCCGGCCTCTCCCTCCAGAAACAGGACCCCGATTGCCAGGACCTCCTGGTATGGGACGATGGCTCCGTCGCCGCCGGCCTGCGGAAAATCGGGCAAGGCATGGTGATCGATTTGGGCTGCAACTCCCAGGGCCTCTTATGGCAGGTCCTCGCCTGGGCCAAGATCAAGCGCGTCCCCGCCATCGCCAGCGATAAGGCGATCCTGACCCGCCACTACGTCAGCAACAATGGCCTCTACGATATCTGGATGCTTTTCAACCAGAACGGCTCCCCCGTCACCGCCGACCTGAACTTCCGCGAAGGCTTCCACCCCGCCAGCTGCCGTGACGTGAATACCGACGAAATCATCCCCGTCGACGGCGATGCCTCGGCAGCCAAGCTCTCCCACCTCGCCTTCGATTCCTGGCAGACCCGCGCTTTCATCAGCCCGCGCGGCCTGATCGCCCAAGCGCCGGTCGATTGGTTCAAGCTGCAGCGCAGCTGGTGGCGCGGCACCCTCGACCCCGGTGCTCCCATCCCGCCCTACACATCGCGCCTGGCCGACAACCTGACCGATGATTGGGCCTTCAAGGCCGTCGATGGCGACCTCACCGGCCCTCCTCCCGAAGACCCCTCGCTGGCCGATCCCAGCCTCGACGATTCCAGCTGGAAAAGAATGGATCTGGGAATCTTCGACATCCCCGACAACCAGGACATCCATCACGCCATCTTCCGCAAACGCTTCACCGTCCCCGCCGAATGGAATCACGGAAAAGTACTGATTTCAGCCCACAGCGATTACTTCCAGGGCGGCCGCTTCTACCTCGACGGCAAGGTCCTCCATCCGACCAACGCCGATGACGACGCCGGCGGGACCCTCACCGCGGGCAGCACCCATACCGCCGCCGTGGAGATCTGGGGCCAGGACCACCCCCTCGGCATCCGGACCCCCGTCTGGCTCTCCTACCGGCCCGATCCCGTCTCCCAGCAACAACTGCCCGACAACTGGTCGTTCGCCCCCGATCTCCTGACCTACGGCCCCCCCTTCTCCCTGTCGACTCCGATTCCCTCCGGAGGCGCCCTCCGCACCATCGTCAAAATCGGCGCCGAACACTCGGCCTACAACGTCATCGTGCACACCCTCTGCGACACACAGGCCACGCGTGGCGTCATCTTCAACGGCCACTGGATCGAACGGGGCGGCAACATCTACCGCGCCTTCGACCTGAACGTCACCCCCTGGGTCAAATTCGGCCAAGACAACGAGATCATCGTCCTCTGCAACGGCAAAGCCAAAGTCCAGGAAGCCTCCCTCGACTACTACGATAAAGCCGTCTACCCCTGAGGGCAGGAGGAAAAAAGTCCCGGCCACCCATGATGCCAGCGGGGACCTTGTTTCCTGCCTCAATGATGGCAAATCGAAGCATGGATATTGCTTGGGGAGTCGGCGCCATGCCGGAAAAAACGGCTGCCAAATGGAAACGGCCTAGGATCTATTCACGAATTATGGCTGTACGTTTTTAGGGGGAGCTGATTAAAGATAGGCCTTGAGTTGCTGGTTTTGGGCCTCCATCGTGGCGGCATTGGTCTGTTGATCCTGCTTCGCCGCCAGTTGCGCGTCAGCTTGCGTTTTGGCCTGATCCGCATCGACCCTCGCCTGATCCGCCACCTTTGCAGCGAGATATGCGCTCGCCTCCGCCGGGTCATATTTGAATCGATCCTTCCAAGACTGGTCGAGATCATCGAATGACGCGCGGGCCTCGCCATCGGCAAAGATGAAATTGATTCCCGCCGGGTCCACAGAACTTATGACCACCTGCTGATACGTCCCCTTCGAGGTCACAAGTTGATCCAGCTTCTCCCCTTTGGCTGCATCGCGGAGCGCCACTTTGGGATCGATGGTCGGAATGGAAATGGAAGGAGCGGGCGCGGGTGCGGAAAACGGGGCCGGGGCAACTGACTGCGATATCCGATCCTGAAGCTCGGCAAGTCGTTTTGTTGCCATCTCGGCCTCTTCCTTGGCGTTAGTAAGGTCTGAGGTGGCCTTGGCAAGGGCGTCGTTGGCCTCATTCCGTGCCTTACCGACTTGTTCAACCTCCTGTTGAAGAGCGACAAGCTGCGGTTCGTATTTTTGGGGAAAGTACCATTGTGCCCCTCCCGCTATGCCGCAAACCAAAAAAAACCAAAGAAGGTGTTTCACTCTTGCCCTCGCTCCATGTTCAAGAGTTATGGAGCAGTTGTGCGGTGTTAAGGACTGCGTAATGCCTCCTCTTCCTCGGTTCAACGTTTATGAGGTACTTCCGACTGCTGGTAAGGCGACAGCGATTCATACGGGGCGGGCGCTTTATGTCATCGAAATTCCACAGTCGATAAGACCCCCCCACCAGTCGCTCACCGGGCGTTACCAGACTAAGGCAGGATCCAAGTCCCGTGCTCTATTGCATTACGAGATCGTCAACTTAAGCCAAAAGGGGCCACTTGCCGAGGCTTCGGTCGATATCGGCATTCAACCGCATCAACAAATTGACTCTACCTTGCGCGTCCGGATCGAAAACACTGGTAGCCTATTGATCCGCGACCTGCGCCTCGAGTTGTTGCTGCCGCCCGAAATGCCTGAGATTGGATGCGTCAGCGCCAAGGACGCTCCCATGTTTTATCGCGATGATATTCCGTGGCTAAAATTTGTGGTCAGCAACATTTCCGCGCCTCTGTTTCTCGAGCAAAGAGAGATTTTTACATGGCTCTTGGAATTTGAGACGGGATTCACGTTTCATACGAAAGACGGAGCAGTCAGATTGGCCCCCGTCAATATAGGCCACTACACCCTCTGGTACCTTCCGCCAGAGTAAATCGTCGTTTTCACTCTTTAATTAATGAAGGCATTTCCGGGCGCGAAAAATTTGCCTCTCAGACGGTTATCCATCACCTGACGGATGATTTTCCCGGGCTGCTATGCCATCCCCACAGCCTTATTTTCATTGGTTTGGAGGCCAGTTCTCCAAAATGTTCCCTTTCGGCAATTCGGAACATTTTCTCTGAGCGGCCCTTTATCTCCATGGCATGAACCATGCCGGATGCCGCCCCCTCACCGATAACGAAGTCACCTCTCTTCTGTCCGGATTCCAAGGACGCTACGCCCTGCGCGACCAAGCATTGGTCGTTCTCGGCGTTCACACCGGTTACCGAGTGGGAGAACTCCTCTCCCTCCGTGTCACCGACGTCTGGACCGGAGGAGAGATCCGTAGTTCCGTCACCGTCGCCCGCCGTTGGATGAAGGGTGGAAAGCGAGGCCGCACCGTACCCCTCCATGAGCGCGCCAAAACCGCGCTCCAAGCGTGGATTTTAGCCTCGGGCATGGAGACCGATCCATTCCGGGATTGGCCCCTCTTTCCCTGCCAACACAAGTGCCATCCAATCAGCCGACAGCACGCGCGAAGACTCCTTGTCATGGCGGCCGAGTCGGCGGGAGTCGATTCCGACCGCATCGCCACCCACACCCTGAGAAAAACGTTCGCCAGGCGGCTGTGGGACTCCCCCCAGGTCGGAAAAGATCCGGCTCGAATGGCCCGTCTACTAGGCCATACGAACTGGAGCAACACTCTCCGCTACCTCGAGTTCACGGATCTGGACGCCGCCGTCCTAGCCTGATCGGTATTTGTCCGGCGTTCCCATTTATCTCCATTTTACGGTCGATGGTTCCTCCGGGCGGAGGACCAAAAGACCGGAAACAAACAACGAAAGGATACGACATGAGCTGGTTCAACGATGACAAAGATCTGAGCAAGTACGAAGGGCTGTTCGCCGAGAAACCGGACCGGGAGCGGACCTCCTGGCTGACCGGAAACGCGATCAAGGAATACGACCAGTTTGCTGGTCCGACAAAGCACGTGGAATATGACTTCTGGGGCAACGCAGTGAAATCGGAAGACCGCTGGTTCTAATCAGGAACGAGACGGAAGGGCCGGCCGGAAGGCCGGCCCTATTCCGAATTTCCCTTCAACCTCCACCCATTATCTGTATCGAAATGACGACCCTCGCAATTCCTGATCTCTTCGACTTCGACCCTTCTCCTGCGCCTCATCCCCATCAATTCCGAACCACTTCCCAGGCTCGCGCCCTAGAAATACTGCGTAAACAGGCTTCACTGCGCGGCTGCCTCCTGGACTGTGGCGGCCTGCGTCCGCGCAACAAGCCATTGTTGATCGGAGCCTCCGGAAGCGGAAAGACCGCGATCGTTAAGGAACTTGCCCGCGAACTTTATCTTTCCCTGCATTCCATTAACGCGGCTTCTTGGATCGTCTATGGCGCTTCAACGTCCCCACACACGCTGACCATCATTCGCGATTTTGTCCGAGGGCATCGGGAAGGCATCCTCTTTTTGGACGAAGTCGACAAGGTCGTTGGCGGAGAGGAAGGACATAATCGGCTCTGGAGCCTTTCCGTCTTCGGAGAAATCCTGGCCCTACTCGACGGGGACATCCGGCTGAAGACCTCGGGGTGGACCACCGCGGACATTTCGCGGCTGCAAGCGGGATTCCTGGTGATTGGCGCGGGAGCTTGGCAGCACGTCGCCCAAAAGCGCCGCAAAACGGCTTGCCTTGGATTTGGCCCGGGATCCGATCCCGCCGCCTACGATGCTATGGTCACCAAGGATTTTGGCATCCCGGAGGAGTTGGCGTTTCGCTTTAATTCCCGGTTGATCTTGATAGACGAGCCGACCCCTGCCGATTTCGAGACAGGAATCCGGATGATCCATCACATACTGACACTGCCGGTCGATGAAGGGCGTCTTCCCTTACTTCTGGAAGATGCTTGCTCGGCGCGGGTCGGAGTCCGCTGGCTCGAACAATATCTGAGCGACATCCTTCTGGAGCATCCGAGCCAGGTTCCGCGCGAGACAAACGAGGACAAGGCCGAGGAAGACGATGCCGGCAGAATTATCCTTGCCGTAGAACACTGGCGGCAGGAGTGCGATCGACTTTTCCGACGCAGCGGGATCCTCGCAGGGGACATCGAGGCGCTAGAGTGGAAGATCACGGCGGTCATTCCCGCAGGAAACCCCACCACGCGGTCAAAGCTGGCGACCGAGTTCATTGAACGGTTGGAGGTGCTCCGCGAGCAACTGAAGGTGCTACCGGATCCGCTCCGTAGATTCGCTGGCGCTATCACCCATAAGGAAAGGAAGGTGGCGGAGGTGGCAATGAGGAACGAATTGGAAGCCTTGTTGGAGCGATCGCGGAAGCTGCTAGACCGCCATCCGCTCTGGCTGCAACGGCTCGGCCTGTTGCAAGATCTCTGCCGGGTCCGTGGCCACGCCCTTTGGCTTCGGCTTCGCGGCAACTATCTGGCCCGAACGGCCCCCATCGAGGCCTCATGATGCAATGGTTGGCAATCAAGAGGTGGCGGGGCCAGTTGGACAATCCAAAGGTCATTCGCCAGATGCGAAGAAAAATCCGGGGAGCCATCGAGGGAGGCCATTGCGTCATGATCGACCTCGACGGCGTCCCTGGGATAACCTCGGCACAGATCCACACTCTCTACTGCGGATGGTCCGAAGACAAGGTGCGGACCGCGCCGCCGCTCCTCCCGCGCGGTTGACTCCTCCTCTTTGGGTAACTATCTTGCTTTTAAGCGCCTATGCCTCCCGATACGTCCCGCATCCGTGACCAACTGGCGATCTTCTTCCGGGGGAAGCCTATTCTCAAGGCCGAGTTATTCGGATCCTTTGCCCGTGGGGAAGCCACGCCCGACAGCGACGTCGATTTACTGGTGACTCCCGCACCGGGGACCAGCCGGGGGGATCTTTTCGAGATGGCCGGAGAGGTCGAGGATCTTCTGGGACGGCGGATCGACTTTCTACTGCGTCCCTCGGTCGAGGCGATGAAAAATCGGATCACCCGCGATCAAATACTCAACAGTGCCGTGACAGTCTATGTCGCCTGAGGACCAATCGCGTCTCTCCCATATCCTCGAGGCGGCACAACGCATTGCCTCCTACCTTGATGGTGTCTCCCGCAGCGACTTTCTTAAGGATGGCGTGCGACAGGACGCTGTGATCCGCCGCGTTCAGATCATCGGCGAGGCGGCCCGGCACCTGTCTCCGGAAGCGCTCGCCGCCATGCCTGATTTTCCGGCCCGGAAAGCGCGCGGCATGCGGCACATCCTAGTCCACGACTATGACGATGTGGACATGGGAATGGTCTGGGACACCGCCTGTCAGGATATTCCCGCCTTGGCGAAATCGGTCGAAGCTTTCCTCAAGAGATGAGCAGGCAGCCCTACGCCTCCTCCTGAAGGCGTAGGATTGACCACAGCGTCGCCAGAATGGGAAAGGTGCGGCAATATGTCGCCGCGATTTCTTTGCAGGTCGACTGCATCAGAATCCGCCTTTCCACCTCCAAAACGCTGTACGCCTCGTTCGGATAAATCCATTGTAGTCGATCCAGAGCCTCATTAGTAAACCATGGATCATTGCGGCAGCATGCCAGGATCGGCTGTTGGAGCAGCCAGCGATGATGGGCGACCAAGCAACGGATCGGAAACCAGGAGGCGAATGAAATGCGCCCCAAATGGGTCTCCGCCGACTCGTCCTCTCCAAAACGCTCGCAAAGCGCCTTGGAAATGGCGCGATAGGCCTTTTCCGAGGAATCCTTTCCGTCGAAACGACCGATCCCCGCGAGTTCAGTCAATCTCAGTCTGGGCTTATAACGCCCCGTCCGTTCCATCCACTCGATGAACTGACGCAGGTGGTCGGCCTCTGGCAAGGGCCACAGCCAACTTACCGGTAGCGGGTAATCCTTTTGCTTTTCGCCCTTTGAGAACGGGATGATGATATCGATTACTTCTTCGGTGACAACCGCGTGCCGCAATTCCACGCCAAGTAGCGAGACGCAGCGCGCCCCAAACTCGTGCAGGATGTTTCCCATGATTCGCCATGCGGAACGCCGGATGTATTCTTCTGTTCCGGCTTCCTCTTCCCCAGGCGGTTTCGGGCATGGTCCCAATTCCAGGTAACGCTTCCGGACTGCCGCCGGAGGAACCAGGACGAACGGCCGGGGGATTGGCTTGCTCTTGATCATCAGCTTTGCGAATAGCTTTTCATTGATCGGCTTTCCCATCTGCTCCGCCGCGGCACGATAAATCTTCAACGCCTTCAGAGTGATCCCGTATATTCTGCCCAGGCGTGCCTTCGCCTGGACCATTCGGTGGACCCTCGGCATCTCGCTGACGATCCGATAGAGTTCCTTGACCTTCAGGTTCCTCTTGCGAACGGGTTCTTCGAGAAGATAGAGCAGGACTTGGCAGAGCATCCGCGAACCGGGATGGCGTATCGTGGGATGGCGCTCGCGCAGAATCTCGATTTCCTTCCCCGCTTCCGTCCATTCTCCTTCCTTCATCGCGTCGAATAGCCGCTTTCGGGCTTCGTAGAACTCCTTGAACCACCGGTTGTCCCCTCGATCCTCCCTGTCCGTGGGAACCGAAACCATTACTTGGGCGTCTAGATCGATGCATGAGGGGAGCGCAAAGTTGAATAGATTGAAATTCGTATAGGCGATGAGCAACGGGGGGAAGCGCAAGGGGAGGGATGACTCGATGATCCCGGGGAGATCCGTAGCGCCGTACTCCCGCCATTCCGCGATCCACTGCTCCTCCTCGGGCATCCCGGCATAGGCAACGGCCAGTTCGTCGATTACCGAAGCCATCATATCCGGCCAAGGCGTTTCCAGGAAAGCCGCGACGGACGGGCTTCCCCGGAAGATGTTGGGGAGAAGTGGCCGGTACTCGATCTTCTCGGGCACGGCGTTTCGGCGGCGTGGTAGATCTAACTCGATCCATTCCTCGGAGAAATCCTCGATCCCCAGTCGATGCAAGGCATCGAAGGCATTGCGGCCTGCGGCAAGATGACTGATCGCGAGCTGAAAGAATCGGCTCAAGCTGCCTTCGGGAACCTTTGCTTCCGCCAAAAGAGGAAGAAAAAGCCCGGCGAAGAACCGGTCCTGAGGCATGCTGCCGCAGCAGGCGCGTCCTCTTTCCAGGAATCCTAGCTCCATAACCCGGCCTCCCTGCCCAGGATTCTAGACAATTCCAGACGCCGACGGCGGCAAACGGACGTCTCCAGCCGGAACACGCTGAACGGGGAGACAGCGCGAGAGTGGTGTCCCAGGAACATCCGGGCCTCCAGCTCGTCAACGCCCAACTCCCGCAGTCGGGTCGCGGCGAAGTGTCGGGTCATTCCCGGGAAGAAGCTGGCAAAACCGTGCAGTTCAGGGGAGACGAGGTGCGCTGCGGCAATGGCCAACGGCCCGGGGGCTAGATAGCGCAGGCACTCCGCCTCGATCTTCATCATCGAAATCGTCCCCGGCGTGCCCTGCGGATCAAGCGGGATGCCGACTTCCCTGATCGCTTTTTCATGAAGGCGTCGTTGCCACTCGCACTTTTGAAGGAGATCAATCAACTCCGGGCAAAAAGCGGTCGCAAAAAGCTCTTTCTGGCGGTGTATCTCGCCTTGCCACGGGCCAAAGGCACGGATGAGAAAGGGCTGAAGGCCGTAGGCCCGCAGCCCGGTGGTCAGAAAGACCGCGTGATTCGCCCCCGCCGCAATTGCGTTCCAAGAGTCGATCCACGCCTCGACCGAGGTTCCCGTCAACGGGCGGTCCAGCAGTGATCGCTGTGCGTCCTAACGATTGATGGGGCCAGCGGGCGGCCTAAAAGGGGTAACACTCGAATGAAAGAAAGAGAGTGTTACGATGGAAGCGAAAATCGAGGT
>OULJ01000012.1_pt1 | contig 88525 bp, 56 predicted proteins | sample 1690701 | NCBI WGS metagenome assembly OULJ01 (sample SAMEA3914788, study PRJEB12502) | metagenome | biome: forest; material: soil | place: Canada | collected 2011-07-03 | depth 0.1 m | reverse complement strand
GTACTGGCTCTTCCTCGATTGGACCAAGATTTACAAGGACGGCTCGCCCACCCTCTACAACCTCTGGTTCGCCATCGCGCTCGAAAAGCTGGCCCTGCTCTACCGCAAGGCCCGGCAGCCCAAGGAAGCGGCGCCGCTGGAGGCCTGGGCCAAGCGGGTCCGCGCCGCCCTCGCCAAGCTGGTCGGCAAAGACGGGCTGGTGCGGGATGGCATGGACTTGGAGGGGAAGATCGTTCCCGAGACCAGCATCCATTCGCAGACCCTGGCTCTCATCGCCGGGTTGAAGGGCGTGAGCGAGAAGGCCGCGCTCGAAAAAATCCTCCTTCCCTACCTGCGCGGGGAGAGCGAGCCGAAGGCGGTCCCCTCCGCCTACTGGATCACCTATCTCTTCTCCGCCCTCTCCGAGCGCGGCCAGGGGGCCGGGGTGGTGGCCTTCATCAAGAAGCATTGGCTGCCGATGGCCGATCACGGCACCACCTGGGAAAACTTCAAGCCCCGGCGCGCCGACGAGAGCTGCTCGCACGCCTGGTCGGCCCACCCGCTCTACCACCTGATGCAGATCGTCGGAGGCATCCGGCAGACCGCGCCCTCATGGAAGGAAATCGACTTCAGCCCCGTCTTCCACGGCGACCATAACGAAACCGTGGTGCCCACCCCCCAGGGTCCCATCCGCGCCGAATGGCGCCGGAAAGGAAAGAAGATCGATGTCCGCCTCCGCCTCCCCGCCGGCGTCAAGGCCCGCGTCAAGCTGCCGGGCCACCCTTCCGAGACCGTCGTGCGCGGCGGCCGATGGGCGGTGACAACCGAGGGGTAGTCCTCTCGGCTGGAGCGTGTCATGCACTTCGGACGGCCTGCCCGAAGTGCATGACGGGCCCTAGGGTTTCTTCGCGCCGCGCAGGACGTAGAGGGGGAATTCCCCGGCGCGCGCCTCGTCGGGAGCGATCGGATTCCCCATCAGGTCGCGCACCTCGTCGTCGGGCGCCAGCTTGGCGAGATCGGCGAGCGGGGCCGGCAGGCCCGACCAATAGACGTCGATCCGGCCCTGGGTGGCGGGATTCCTGAAATGGGCCACCTTGGCGCGGACCGTCCCGCCGAGGTCCTCGAAGCCATCGGGCGCCGCGTCCTCCGTCAAGGCGACCATGGCGGCATGGGCCGCGATGCCGGGGCCGGGAATCCCGGTGACCTCGATGAACCCGCAGGTGCCGTCCTCATTGACCCGGCGGCCCGGCGCGCTCGCCTCCAGCTGGTAATCGAAGTAGCGCTTCACTCCCATCGCCTTGAAGAAGAGGGCCGTCCGCACCATCGCCGCCGCCGCCTGCGGAGGCGTCATGGAAGAGGAGGGAGGAATTCGGTACGTGGCCAGCCAGCTCTGGCTTCCCGCCAGGTAGGCGCCGCCCTCGGTGTCCCAGAGCGGCATCGTCTGGCCCTCGCGGTTCGTGTAGGTGCGGTATTTGGCCAGCAGGGGGAGGACGTAAGAGACGTCGGGGCTGTCGCCTCCGGCGGCGATGCTGTAGAAGTGGAAGGAGAAGGCATCGAGCTGCTTGCCCGCTCCGCGTTCCAGCAATTGCCACCCGAGGGGGGCATTGATGTTCGCCACCGCCGGACCGAGGAGGAAGTAGGGCTTGCCTCCGGCCTCCGGCGCGTCGAGCGCCTCACGCGTCGCCTGCAGGAGCGAGAGATAGACGTCGTCCTTCTGGACGCCCGGCTTCACTTGGAGATAGCCCCCGTCCGGTTCGTTCCAGAGCTCCCAGGCGTCGATCCAGGGGGAGAAGGCGGTGAAGCAGCGGGTCACATAGTCCTTCCACGCCGTGAGATCGGCGGGCGGATAGCTGCGGCACCAGCGGTTCTTCGGCCCGTTGGGGTCGATGTCGGCGGCGAAATCGGGCGCGGTGTCGAAGCTGCCGACCAACCGAAAGCCCTGGGCATGCGCCTGCTCCACCGCCTTGGTCTGGAAACTCCATTGTCCCGGGGCGGCCGAGACGGCCATCCATTTCGTCGACATGGGCGGATAGAGCCGCAGCCAGCGGAAGCCTCCCCGGCGCGCGATCTCCAGGCCGTAAGGGGTGAGGTCGACATGCCCGCCGAAGAATGAATCGGGCCGTTCCGCCGGTGGCGGCAGGGGCGGCAGGACGCTGTAGAGCTGCTCCGCCAGGAGATCGTCGTTGGATGAGTCGCGGGCCTCGATGCGGAAGGCTCCCTGCCGGTCGGCGGGAATCTCGAAAGGTTTCTCGGCGCGCCCGTCGGAGTCGGTTTGGAGGTCAATGGGGACCTCCGCCACCTTGCGCTCCAAATAATCGAACACAGTGACCTTGCAGGAAACGGCTGACAGCGGCGTCTCGCCCGCGACCACCAGACGGAAGGAGGGCTTGTCCCCCGGCGCGTAGAGATGCGCCACCGGCGCGTCCGAGGAAGGCTCGATCGCCGCCGAGGGCGGATAGAGCACGGGCTCCGGCTGCCCCTCCTCGGTGAGCGACACCGCATCCAGATCGTACCGCCCAGGCTGGTCGAACCGGAAAGCGAGATTATAGACGCCGCCCTCCGAGGGCTTGAGGACCACCGGCTGGGAATAGTTTTGCCAGCCGCCGGAAGAGGTGAGGGGGGTCCGTTGGAAGAGGGCGTTCCCGTTCTTTCCGCCGCCGATTCCCACCGAAAACGGATGGGCTCCGTCGGAACGCAGCGAGAAGCGGAGCATCGCCTTGTGTCCGTAGCGGGCGGGGAAAAAGGCGCTGGTCAGCACCACATTGCAGGCCGGATCGACCTTGAAGGAGAGGAAGCGTTGTCCCTGCGGCGCCGTGCCGTCGGAGCGTGTCTCCATCAGGGCGCCGGGCGGCGCGGGATAATTATTGCCGGTCTCCTCTCCCGCCTCGGCGAACTCGCGCTGGCGGAAGGTGGCGGTCCACCCGTCCGTCCCGGCCTCGAAGGAGGGATTGCGGATCGGATTGACGGCGGGGGCCTCGCCTCCCTGGGCCGGCGGCAGTTCCTTCACCGAGACATCGTCGATCCAGAAGACCCCCGGCTGCTTGAGCATGAAGCGCAGGGAGGTGTCGTCGGCGGCCAGGTCGGAAGGAAGCAGAGTGGTGAAGGCATACTCGTGCCATTCGTCGTTCAAGGCGGCCTCCGCCGAGAAATAAGCGGCATGCGCGCCGCCGCCCTGCCGGATCGTCACCGTGACCGGAGCCCCGTTGCTGACGCCCCGCGCCCAGAAGCGGATTTCCACCGCCATCCCGCCCCGCACCGGGAGATGGGGGAAGGCCCACATCACATTGGGCGTGCCGACCGCCTTGGAAAGCTCGACTCGCAGCGACCACTTCCCAGAATGGGGATTCTGGGGATCGCGCAGGAAGGAGGCTTCGTTGTGCGCCCAGTTGTCGAGGCTCCAGGGAGCGGTTCCCTCCTCGAAGCCCGGATTGGAAACCAAATTCGAGCCCGCGGAGGAGGGGACATCGTCGGCCAGAGCCGGGGCCAACGGCGCCGCCGCCATCGCCCAGCCTCCCAGCAGGAGAAGGGCCACGCCGAGACGGGTGCGGGAGCGCATGAAAACCTAGCGATCGAGAAGTTCGGCCACCGGGACGAAGGCCACGTCGACCTGCCCCAATACCGTCGTCGTGTAGCAGATCAGCCGGTCCTCGGCGCAGAATTGGGGATGCGGATGGACATGGTATTTGACCTCGTCCTGTCCCTTCGGCGGATGGGGCAGATGGGAGACGATCTCGGTCTCCTGCTGCTTGGCGTGGTCGTAGAAGACCACCCGGCGCTCCTCGGGAGCCTCACCCGGCAGGAAATCGGCGACCACGAATTTTTCCGCGGCGTCGACGTCGGCATGGGAGACCGTGTTCAGCGCCCAGACCCGCACCGGCTTCCCCTCCTGAATGTCGATGTATTCGACGCCGTGATGGTAATGGATATACCAGACCCGTTGCCCGTCGGCCGACCACCACTCGTGCCCCTGCATCCGCGAGCCGCCGCCCGGGTAGAGCACCTGGGGTTCTCCGCCCTGGCGCAGGAGCCACATCCGGTGCTCGATCCCGCCCGGTTCCCCGGTCCTGGCATCGGTCCAGTAATCCTGGGCGATCAATTGCAGAGCGGGATCGGCGGGGCAGAACTGGGTGTGGTTGTAGCAGCGGTCGAAGGTCTTCCAGACCACCGGTTCCCCGCCATCGAGCGGAACGTGGCCGACATGCCAGGAGGAACCGACTTGGGCGTCGAAGTTGATCGCCTTCCCATCGGCGGAAAAGGTGATGTGGGTGGTCACGCGCCACGGGCGGCGGCCCTTGGTCAGGGCGGCGGGCAGGCGGTTCACCCACACCACCGCGTCATGGGCGCGGGGCCCCCGCTTCCAGATATCGGCGCCGCTGCACCAATAGACCTCCCCCGTCACCGGATGGACACCGGGCGAGGCATCGAGGAATTGGGTCTCGGGAAAAGAGCGGACCGTCCCTTCCCGGAAATCGACCACTCCCAGGGCGCGCCCGTAGTTCGCCGTGCCGGAGGGGGGGAAGGCCGTATAGAACCAATAATAGCGCCCGTCGGGCGTAACGCTCGGATTGACGAAATAGAACGATTGCTGGAACGGCGCGACCCTCTTGGAGAGCACATAGCTGGTCACGCCGGAGCCGGGATCGGTCCAGGGAGTGAACAGGGATGAATCGTGCAATGCGGATTCGATCAACGACGGGGACTCTTGAATTTCAATCGACATAAAAGCAGCTTTGACAATGTTTACGCTTGACCGAGCGCTCGGTCAACGGTTATTCTCGCTTTTATGGCCCGAGTTACCTTGAGCGACATTGCTCGCGAGCTCAACTTAAACCCCTCTTCGGTAGCCCGGGCGCTCTCCGAACGGTGCGGCAATACCCGCATCAGCGAGGAGACCCGCCGCCGTGTCCGCGAAGCGGCCCAACGTCTCAACTACCGGTCCCATTCCGCTGGCCGCTCCCTGAGCACCCGGCGCTTTCATAATATCGGCTTCTTCACCGTCAAAAAGGTCACCTCGGACTACTCCTACGCCGAGTCGGTCTACGAGGGCCTCGCCGACGCCGCCGCCGAGCACGGCCAGAACGTCGTGCTGGCCCGGTTGCCCCGGATCGAGGCGGGACTCGACGAAATTCCCCGCGCCCTCCGCGAGCAGTGCCTCGATGCGGTGGTGATCTACGATTCGGCCAGCCTGCTGCCCGGTTTCCAGGCGGCGGTCGCCGCCTCCGGCCTGCCGGTGGTCTACCTCAACGAGAAGCAGCCCGCCAACGCGGTTTACGTCGACGATGTCCTTTCGGGACAACTGATGACCGAGCACCTCATCGGGCGCGGCTACCGCCGCATCACCATGCTCCTCTCCAAGGGCGAGCGCATCCACTACAGCACGCCCGACCGCGTGGCCGGATACGAGAAGACCATGCGGGAGGCGGGACTCGAGCCGGACATCCGCAGCTTCAACAACAAATTCCTGCTGGAGCAGGCTTCCCCCTGGCTCTCCTCCTCGGAACGGCCGGAGGCCATCTTCTGCCACGGCGACATCCTGGCGATGGCCCTCTTTCGGGTCCTCTACGCCCTGGGGCTGCACGTGCCCAGGGACATCGCCGTCGCCGGTTGCGACGGCGAGGAACACGCCCTCCGCTCCGTCGTCCCCCTCACCACCTTGGAGATACCCTTCCGCGCCATGGCCGCGGAGGCCCTCCGCATGGCGCTCCGGCTGGTCCGCGAGCCGGGACCGGACGGAATCCCCTCGGTCGTCTTCCAGCCCCGCCTGCTGCCCTCGGTCTCGACCGGCTGCCCGCCCTCGCCGCACCCCACCCAGCTTTCCGCCGCCCCGTTCCCTCTCGCCAAAGAAGAAATTCAAAGAAACCCATGAAAACCTCCCACCTGTTCCACCGCGCGGGCGTCGCCTGCCTGCTCTCGGTCCTTTCCCTCCTGGCTTGGCGCGGGGAAGTTGAGGCCCAGACCGTCTATAGCTGGAACTCAAGTGCCAGCGGGGATTGGTACATCACGACCAACTGGACCACCACGTCCGGAACCGGGACGACGTTTCCCGGTGCGGGCGACACCGCCAATCTCTACGGAACCAGCACCACCTACACCGCAGATTATGACGCCCTGGAATCGGGTTCTCTGGGGACGTTGAACATGATCGGCATCTCCGGCACGGCGATTTCGGCCCTCAATCTCTACACCTCGCTCACGCTTTCGGCGGGAGGCTCCCTGTACGACACGACTGCGACGGGATACGAGGATTTGACGTTCTCCGCGGACAACGTCGTCCTGACCATCGGAGACGGAACCGACGCCGCGACCTTCACCTTTGGGAATATTGACGCCCAGAGGTATACCGCGCAGCAGATTCTCCTTGGATCGACGAGTTACACGCACGATAAAATCGTGGTTGCCAATGCCTCGACACTCGATTGGATCAACAGCATTGGTGGGGCATCGACCCTGGGCACTGTCCCGATCGATATTCAAGGCACCCTGAACCTCGATGAGGAACAGAACGGCAACAAGAATATCGTCTTGGGCAATCTCACCCTCGAGAGCGGCGGAAAGATCACCAACAGCGGCCCATATGCGGGGAACAACCCACTCTACCTGGGAGGAGCGAGCATCGTCATCGATGGGCAGATCACCGGCTTTACAACCAGCCAGACGGGCAATAACTCCAGTGGGATCGTGTTGTCGAACCAGGCGGCGGCGGGAGGCTCGGCCACCCAGACGGTCTCCTTCGGAACCGGCGCGACCGCCTTTGACCTCACCCTGCGTCCCAACGCCGGCGGTGCGGGCACTACAAACATTGAGAATGTTTCATCGAACGCAACGGGATCTGATTTATATGCCGCGACCGGTACGAACATCATCGATTCGTTCAATTTTTTTGGATATGAAGTCAACGGAAACACCCAAGTGTTTCAGCTCGGAAGCAACCTGACCTTCGGCGGCACCGCCGGGCCGATTTCTTTCGAGACGACGCAATCGGCCTCGGAAACTATCACCGATGAGGTCGACCTGAACGGACACACCTATAACATGGCCACGGCCGGAAAAAGCTTCGGGGTGTCCTGGGCCGGCTCGGCGGGTACCGACATCAATTCGACGGGTTCGCTCATCGAGTTCATGAACAGCGCCGGCTCCGCCTCGCCTGGAACGCTCGAGGCCACCTACTTCAATTTCGACAACACCAGCGCCGCCTATGGATCGGACACCAAGATCGGCTCCTACGTCATCATCCAGTCGAACAATGGGAGTACGCTGAACGACTTGGGCGACCAAATCGGCTCCGGCACCATCGATCCGACGAGCACGTTCTATTTCAGCGGCGGAGGGGTCTCAACTCTCATCTCCAACCGGAACATCGGCAACATCTTGGTCGGTACGGGAACCTCGGTCTCGACGCTTTCCATCGGTTCCCCCATTATCGCGGCGGGAGTGACGACCGTGAACGCCAACTCGTTTCTCGATTTATATAACGGCACCGGCACGGGCAGCTCGGGCAAGGGCACCGAGGGAAGCTATACGCTGGCCACCGCCGGCCTCTCGGGCTCGGGCACCATTGAGGACAAGACGATCGGCACTGGGACTGCGATCTCGGCGACTACCTTGACGATCAACAACACCGGCGCTACTGGCATCCCGACCTCGAACACCTTCTCCGGCATCCTCACCGACGGGGGGACGGCGGCGCCTCTAAGCCTCACCTTGGCCAGCACTAACACCGGGACCCAGATTCTGAGCGGGGCGAACACTTATCACGGCGCCACCAACGTCAACGGAGGAACCCTCCTGGCCCAGAACACCACCGGATCGGCCACGGGTAGCGGTTCCATCGCCGTGGCCAGTGGCGCCTTCTTCGGCGGCAGCGGCATCGTCAACCCCACCGGCACGAACACCCTGGCGGTGGGCGGCACCCTGATCGCCGGTCTTTCGGGAAGCAGCGCCACCTCCTTCACCGTCAGCGCCCTCGGAACCACCCTCAGCGCCGGCACCGCGATGGTGAGCCTCGCGGGCGCGCAGCTCGACTTCACCCTGGGTGCCGGCAACGCCAGCAGCTATCTGAATCTCACCCATAGCTATTCGGGCGAGGTGTCCGGATTGAGCGGCGACACCTTCAACTTCGCCGACCTCACCTCGGGAAACCTGGCTCCCGGCAAATATACCCTGATCCTGAGCGACAGCTCCTCGGCGAATCCCTTCCAGGGGCTGAGCGCGGGTGTGCTCTCCGGCATGACGATCGACGGCCTCTCCAGCTACACCGCGGCGGGGGATACGGTCCAACTGCAATTGAACCAACTGACCGGGACCAACGACTACGCGCTCCAGCTCGACATCGTCGCCGTTCCCGAACCCTCGACCCTCGTCCTGCTGCTCGCCGCTCTCGGCGGCTTGGGTGCCCTGGGGTCGGCCCGCCGCTTCCGGTCCTTTGTTTCCCGCTGTGCCTAGAGCCTGTCGTGAGCTTCCCCAACATCCGGAGGGGAGGGGTTCATGCCCGGTCCGAGTCGTTGTTAACACGCGGACGCCAGAAGCGCGGGAGAGCGGGCTCGTCGGTTTCAGGTGGCCTGTGTCCCGAGCGGATCGAACGCGCTAGCTATGGGCGGGCCGGGATGCAAGGGAGCAAAGAGTAGGGAACAACGCAAAGGGGCTACGCCCCCCTTGGACCCCCCTATGACTTGATCGGCAACCTCCATGGGAGCGGAAGTCGCGGCAGCCGCTCTGGTCACACCTTGCCGCGGCGCTGTTCCAGTTCGGAGCGGATCCCCTCCATCGAGAGCCGGCTCAAGGGGTAGCGCCAGATGAAGATCAGGGTGAAGCTCCAGACCAGGATCGGAAGCGAGACGTAAAGCCACCTCATCCGCAGCAGGACTTCCGGCGCCTGCTCCGGCAGCGCGGCGCTGAAGCCCGAGAACTGGAGCGTCAGGCCGCCGATGCCCGCCGCCAGGGTGCCGCCCACCTTGAGGAACCAGGAATAGAAGGCGTTCAGCGAGCCCTCCCGGCGCCGCCCGTTGTGCAGCTCGTCGTAATCGGCCACATCTCCCTTCATCGAGGGGAGCAAAAGCCACACCGCCGAGATCGACATCGAGTTGAACATCGCGGGAATCAGCTGGAGATAGGGCATCCCGGGACGGAGGCAGGCGAAGGAGAGCGCCTGTCCCGCCAGATTGCCCGCCAGCAGCATCCCCAGGACGATCTTCTTGTCGAACTTCTCCGCCATCCAGGTCCAGAACGGCAGCATCACGATGCCGGTGAGGAAAGTCGCGCTCGAGATCCAGCCGCCGATGATCGAGGCTCCCGAGAGATTGCCTCCGTTGACGTAATAGATGTTCAGATACTGCCCCAGGACGCCGCCGATCCCGGAGCCGAGGACCAGTAGGAAGGAGATGCCGATCAACTGCCAGAGCGGCACGCATCCCGCCGATTCCTTCAGGCTCTGCCAGAGGGGCTCCTTGGGCTGGTGGCTGGTCTCGGCCTTATAATAGCGCTCCTTCACGAAGAGCGCCGGCAGCAGCCCCGCCAGCAGGATCATGACCGCGAAGAGCCAGCTGCAACTCCGCACTCCGTGGACGATGTCCGCGTGGCCGGTGGCGCGGTTGGCGAAGAGCGAGGAAGTCACCAGCGCCATGGCCCATCCTCCCAGCAGGGCCGTGCATTTGTTGATCAGCGTCATCCAGGCCGTCAGGCGGGTGCGCTCGTCGTAGTTCGGGGTCATCTCCAGCTGGAGGCTGTAGTAAGGCATCGACCAGCAGCTGTAGCCCGTGAAGTAGGCCACCCCCACCGCGATCAGGTACATCGCCTTCCATCCGTCGGTCAAGCCGGGAGGCAGACGCCAGATCCACAGGAAAATGATCGCCGTCGCCACCGCCCCCACCGCGATGAACGGGCGGCGCCGGCCCCACCGGGTGCGGGCGTTGTCCGAGAGGTTCCCCATCACCGGGTCGACGAAGGCGTCCCAACCCCGCAGTACCATCAGGATCCCCCCCAGGTAAGCGGGGCTGATCCCCAGCCCGATGTTGAAGTAAGGCATCCAGAACATCATCATCAGCGACGTCGCCAGGTAGTCCATCGTCCCGCCCCCGCTGAAGAGGAGCTTTTGGAGAAACGGGATGCGGTCGCCCGCCGGGACGGAGGTGGAGGAAGCCATGGGCGGGAGGGTCGATGCGCGAATCGGGGGAGCTTCCTGGAGCCGGGCGAAGGATTTGTCTTGGAGAACCGATCAGTATCGTTCGCTTTCGTTGAAGTTTTAACTTTGACCTATCGATAGGTCAAAGCTATTTTGCGCCAAGATGCACAAAACGACCCTCGGCGATTTGGCGCGGGAGTTGAACCTGAGCCTCTCCTCCGTGGGCCGGGCCCTTTCCGAGCGCGGGGGCAACACCCGCATCAGCGAGACCACCCGCCGCCGCGTCCGCGAGGCGGCGCAGCGTCTCAACTATCAGTCCCATACCGGGGCCCGCTCTCTCCGCACCCAGCGCTTCCACAACATCGGCTTCTTCACCGTCAAAAAGGCGCCCTTCGATTACAGCTACGCCGAATCGGTCTTCGAAGGCGCCTCCGACGCGGCGGCGGAGCACGGCCAGAACATCGTCCTGGCCCGTCTGCCCCGCACTTCCGAACGGCTCGAGGACATCCCGCGCGCCCTGCGCGAGCAGTGCCTCGACGCGGTGGTGATCTACGACGCCTCCAGCCTCCTGCCCGGCTTCCAGGCCGCCGTCGCGGCGGCCGGGCTCCCCGCCGTCTACCTCAACGAGAAGCAGCCCACCAACGCGGTGTACGTCGACGACGTCCTTTCGGGACAGATGATGACCGAGCACCTCATCGGGCGCGGCTACCGCCGCATCGCCATGCTCCTCTCCAAGGGCGAGCGCTCTCACTACAGCATGACCGACCGCGTCACCGGCTACGAGAAGACCATGCGGGCGGCGGGACTGGAGCCGGACATCCGCAGCTTCAACAACCGATTCCTGCTGGAGCAGGCCGGGCCCTGGCTCTCTTCCTCGGAACGGCCCGATGCCATCTTCTGCCACGGCGACATCCTGGCGATGGCTCTCTTCCGGACCCTCTATGCCCTGCGGTTGCGCGTGCCCGATGACATCGCCGTTGGCGGCTGCGACGGTGAGGAGCACGCCCTCCGTTCCGTCGTCCCCCTCACCACTCTGGTGATCCCTTTCCGCGCCATGGCTGCCGAGGCGATCCGGATGGCGCTCCGGCTGGTGCGCGAGCCGGCGTCGGACGGGGTCCCCTCGGTGATCATCCATCCCCGTCTCCTGACCTCCGTCTCCACCGGCTGCCCGCCCACGGACCATCCCTTCACCCTGCCTTGATTTCCGGCGGGATCTTTAGGAGAGACTGGTTTCCCATCAAGGGCGGAGGTTTTTAAGATGAGCCGCGCCGCGCCGGACCGCCTCGACGGCGTCTTTCTCTTCATACTCCAGGGCGACAGGCCAATCGTGCTTCTCTGCCAGGGCGAGAATCGGCGCGAAATCGATGTCCCCCGCATCGGCGGAAACCTCGCTCTTGTCCGCCAGACGGATCTGCTTGGCATGGACCATGCCGATCCGCTCGGCGTGTTCTGTTAGGAATTCGAGCGGATTCCCGCCCGCATAGGCCACCCAATAGACATCGATCTCGAAGCGAACCCGGGCCGGATCGGTCTCGCGAAGCAGGATATCGAAGCCGGTGAGTCCCTCTCCCAAGTCGTCGAACTCGAATTCGTGGTTATGGTAGAGAACCTCACCGCCCAGGGGCTGCAGCGCCTCCCCGGTGCGGTTCAATTGCACCGCCAGTTTCCGGTATCCGGCGGGATTCCGTTCCGCCTCGTCCAACCACGGCACGATGTAACGGTGGTTGCCGAGCGCATCCTGAAAACGGACCTGCGCGGGAAGATCGCCGAAAAGGTCCGGGCCGCCCAGATGGGCCCCGATCACCGTCAGTCCGGTTTCCGCGAGAAGTTCCTTCCATCGCTCGACGGGCCACCCATAGTTGCCCGCCGTCTCGATGTGGTCGAAGCCGAGGGAGCGTACCCGCCGCAATGTGCCGGCGGCATCGGCTGCGAATTCGTCGCGGAGGCTCCAGAGCTGGAGTCCCAGGATCAATTTGGACATGGAAATTTTTCCGGTGAAATTCGCTATTCCGTTTTCGACCAATCGAAGACGACGCCGAGATAGAGATCCTTCTCCCGTTGCAGGCCGTCATAGGCCGTCTGGCAATCGGCGGGAGAGAGGAGATGGGTGAGCAACGGCGCGATCCGGAGTTTTTCCTCGGCGATCAGGTCGAGCAGGATACGGACGTTCCGTTCCATCGAATGCCGCACGTGGTCTCCCTCCTGGATGGGGAAACGCCATTCATGGGCTCCCTTGACCGTGACGCAGCCCTCGCCCCAGAGGTGGATGCGGTTCAGGAAAGGGGTCAGGTCGGCTTGGCAAGCGCCCCGCGGGCTGCCCAGCAGGATCAGCTCCCCGCTCTTCCCGGCCAGGGTAATGGCGGTCGGGGCGACGGCGGGTACCCCGGTGGCCTCGACCACGGTCCGGCACATGCGTCCTCCGGTCAGCTCGGCGACGGCCTCCCGCAATCCTTCCCCCGGCGCCAGCAGATGGGGAATGCCGCATTGCCGGGCCAGCTCGCGCCGCTTTTCGGAAAGATCGATGCCGATCACCCTGCAGCCGGAGAGGGCGAAGAGTTGGGCCGCCAGATTTCCGACTGGCCCGAGGCCGAAGACGGCGACGACGTCGCCCAGCCCGATCTCGGCCACGCGCAGCGCCGTCATCGCGACCGCCCCGATGCGGGCGAAGGTGGCCCGGGCCGCATCGATCCCCTCCGGCAGGGGAACGGAGAGCGCCTGCACCGCTCCATAGCGGGCATGGGGTCCATAGGTGAAGACGCGCTGGCCGAGGGAAAGCCCCTTTGCTCCCTGCCCCATCCGGACGACGCGGCCCACCGAACCGTAGCCGGGGAAGAAGGGAAGGGGAGCCCACGATTCCTTGCCGCTCAGGCAGGCCAGCTCGGTGCCGGGACTGACCACGCTGAATTCGGTCTCGATAAGGGTCGGCTCGGGATCGAGCGCCACTTCGGAGGTGGGGACCCGGCGCAGCTCCGCCTTGCCCGGCGCGGTGAAGACGATGCGTGAAAACGATTCTTTCATTGCCTTCCATCCTGCCCCGAAAAAGGAATCGCGTCTTTGGATCGCGTTCCGAAAGTTTATCTGAAATTATCTTTTCGTCCTTCCCCTCTTCCTCATGAACTTCCTGCCCAAAATCGTCTCCGTCCGGGTGAACGCGGGAAGAAAGGTGATGGGGTCGTTCATCGATCCGGAATGGGTGCTTCATTACATCTCGGCGGGGAAATGGACCTTCCGCCTCGACAACGCCTGCCATACGGTGAAGACGGGGGACATGGTGCTCCTGCCGCCCCGCCTGCTCCATGTGGTCCAGCCGGTCAGCTCCGGAAGGCTGGTCCAGTACGTCGTTCATTTCGAGCTGCATGGCCCGCTCCAGCGGGGGAAGTTTCCCCCGGTCGTCGCGCTCCCCGCCGCCGGCGCGCGGGAGATCGGCGCCCTCTTTCACCAGCTCGCCACGGAGGCCGCCTCCGCCGGATCCCATCGGGACGAGATCATGGGAGGACTCCTCGCCGTGATGCTGGGCATCTACCTGCGCCATGCCGCCGCAGGCGGGCCGCCGAGCGCAACGAACGGACTCCCCGGCTGGATCTACGTCGAGGCGACGATTCAGGCCCTCCATCAACGCCATGGGGAAAGGAACCTCACCCTGGCCAAGATCGCGGCGGCTTCCGGCCTCTCGCCCCATTACCTCTGCCGCCTCTTCAAGGCCGCCACCGGCCATTCCATCATGCAATATCTGAATTACTTCCGCCTGCAGAAGGCGGAGGAATTATTGCTCCGATCCCGGCTGAATTGCACCCAGATCGCCGATGCCGTCGGGTTTTCGGGGATTCACCTCTTCAGCCGTTCGTTTGCCCGCAATCGGGGCGCCTCTCCCACCGCTTTCCGGAAGCGGCACGCGCCTCGATAACCCGGGCGAAGCGATCCGACTGTCCACCAAGCCTTATGTACAAAGAAGCGGTGCTCCTCATCGCCTGGTCGTGGCTGAACCTGGCGGCTGCGGCGGAAACCCTCCCCGCCGGCTCCTCTCCGGCAGGCTCCTTTTCCCTGGCCGATCCTTCCGGCGGGAACGGCCTGGACTGTTTCGCGCCGAGTTCCGGCCAGGTCGGCATCGCCGCGAGCGCCGATCTCTCGGCTCCCGGGATCACCGTCACCCTCCAGCCCGGTGCCGATGCCTACCCCGGCCTGACCCTCACGCCCGGCAAAGGAGCGCCGTCATGGGACTTGTCCGCCTATGGGCACGTCGAGGCCCGGGTCGTCAATACCGGTTCCGATAGGCTTCACTTGGTGCTGCGTATCGATAACCCGGGGGATTGGCAGGACAATCCTTGGAACTCCGAAACCTGCAACCTCGATCCCGGGGAAACGGGGACGATCCGGGTGGTCTTCGGAAACTCGTTCGGAAAGCCCGGCTATCCCCTCAAATCGGCGACCGTCAATCGGGCGCTGCTCTTCGCGGGGAAATCGGACGCCGTCCAGTCGTTCCGGATCGAGTCGATCGAGGCGGGAGGCCATGCGGGGGAGAAAACGGCGGAAACGGCCCCCGTCGATCCGAACGCCATTCGCCTCAAGCCCCGCAACGGCATCCTCTTCGGTCCCGGCGGAAGTCCCGATGCCTCCCTGCGCCCCCTCTACGGAAATGGTTCGGCCGAGACCGCCGATCCCCAGGGAACCGCCATTGTCTTTCCTCCGGCGAAGGACGATTCGCGGGTCGCATTCAACCCCGCCGCCGGCTACTGGGATTTGAGCGACTTTCTCGAGGTCCGCGTCAAGATCCGCAACCTCGGTTCGCAGCCGGTGACGCTGCATCTCTCCCTGGCCAGCAAGGGAGGTTTCTCCGATGTCGTCGCGATCCCGCCGGTGGCGCCGGGCGAAACCGCCGAAGGGGTGATCCCCTTCGCCGCTCGCGCTCCCTGGCACAGTCTCCTCGGTGAGGGCGACAGGCCTCCCGGCCCTCCGCAACCGGGGACCGGTACTTCCTTCACCAGCAACACCGTCTCCGGTGTCATCGTCGAAGTTCCCCCTTCGGCGGTGGCGGAGACGATCCGGGTCGAGTCGATCGTGGCCGAGATGCCGCCGCTTCCTAACTTGCCCGCATGGTTGGGCACCCGCCCTCCCATCGAGGGAAATTGGGTGGAGACCTTCGACGAGGAATTCGACGGCCAAAAGCTGGATGCGTCGAGATGGAACCTCTACGGACCCAACTGGTACGACCCGAAAAGTCACTTCAGCAAAGAGAACGTCATCGTGGAAAACGGCGACGCCCGCCTCCGTTTCGAAAAGAAACGGGGCTATCAAAACGACAATGCCCCGGAGAGCGACGGCGGCCCCCGCGACCCTCGCGATCCCCTGGACGGGAAGGCGAACGACTACGCCACCGGCTATCTCAACACCCACGGAAAATGGGTCCAGCGCTACGGTTACTTCGAATCCCGGATGAAGCTGCCGAGCGCCCCGGGCCTCTGGCCCGCCTTTTGGATGATGCCGGACCGCGGCCCCTCGGTGTCGCGCGGGGAGCGCGAGAGCACCGCCGACGGCGGAATGGAATTCGACATCCTCGAATACCTCTCCGGATGGGGGCCGTACCGCTACAACATCGCGATGCACTGGGACGGATACGAAAAGGACCACAAGCAGACCGGATCGGACAAGATCTACTTCCAACCCGACAAGGACGGTTTTGTCACCGCCGGCTTGCTCTGGCTGCCCGGCTTGGCCGTCTATTACGCCAACGGCAGGGAAGTCCTGCGCTGCGAGACTTCGCGGATTTCCTCCGTTCCCTCCTATTTCCTTTTCACCATGCCCTCGGGGGGATGGGACAACACGCCGCTTGACGACGCGCGGTTGCCCGGCGATTTCGTCATTGGTTACGTCCGCGCCTGGCAGCGCGCCGATCTGGCTTCCGACGCCGACACCGCCAAGGCGGTCTCCGCGGGAAGGTGATTCCGTCGCCGCTCCGGGCTTCCGGAGGAGCGCTTACGGTTTTACAAAAGCGGAGCGATCCGCCAGAGCCGATAGCCGATGTTTCAACCGAAAGGCGCGGGGGGACAGACCGGTTCGGCGCTTGAAGCGGAGCGTGAAGTAGAAGGGATTTTCGTAACCGAGCTGCCCGGCGATCTCCCCGATGGAGAAGCGGGATTCCCGCAGGAGCCGCGCCGCCGACTCGAGCCGGCAGATCTCATGGTAATCGCGCGGCGAGTGGCCGGTGGCGCGCCGGAAGAGCCGGAAGAATTGCCGCTCGGAGAGGCCGCAATCCTGGCAGATCGTCCGGGCCTCGAAAGCCCGCGAGAGGTTTTCGCTCAGGAGATCCATGGCCCGCTGAACCCGGGGGTCGATGGCGCTCTTTTGAATCCGGGGATTGACGCTCTGGCAGCGCAGGAGCGCGGTCTTCAGGAGATTCACGGCCAGTTGCTCCTGGTAATGGGCCCGGCTGCTGCCCACCTGATGCATTTCGGAGAGATCGGCCATCACCTTCTTGCGCAGTTCGGGCGTGGAAAGATGCAGGTGGCGGATGCCCGGTTCCAGGACCGGCCAAAGCAGGAGCGGCGCCCAGGAGGCTGGAGGTTGGAAATGGACCCAGAGATGCTCCCAGGTGAAGGGCCTCCCTGCCGGCTCGTACGAGCGCCGGGTATGTGGGGAGAACAGGTGGAGATCCCCCACGCCCGAATCAAAGGCGGAGCCGGCGCCGATCAGTCTCCCTTGGCCGGAAAACGTATACATCAGCTGCCAGTCGTGCAGGCGGTACTCGGTCCAGACGCGGTGATAGGCGATGAATTGCAGACGGCCCGTCGTAAACGAGGAGGAGTACTCCCTCGATTCGTATTTTTCGGGCATGGCGCCAGATTATAGGTTTTTGGCAGGAAAGGCGATTCCATATATCCAGCGGAATTTGTAGAACGGGAAGATGAGACGCTTTCTCTCCCGGCTCCCGTCCTTACAACCCTCCGCCCGCGCCACCCTCTGTCTCCTTTTGGGGCCTGCACTTCTTATGCAACTCCATGCCGACGATGTTCCCATCCACGCGATCACTGTGGGCACGCCGATTTCCGTGCCCGACAACAAGGGCGATACCTGGATGGCCGCCTGGACCGGCGAGGGGGATCTCTTCTCCCCCTCGAACGACTCCTCGGGCTTTCGCAGCGGAAGCGCCAACATCATGTTCAACCAGATCGTGGGCGATAACGTCGAGCAACTGACAGGCACTACCGTCAACACCATGTCCGACTATCGCTTCTCGGGTGAAAAGGGCCCCGATGGATGCACCTGGAAATCGAGTGGCTGCATCGCCGTCGATGGCCTGCTCTACCTCCTGGTGGCGCGCCACACCTACGGAGAACACAGCGGCGATCCGGAGCGCCGGCAGCCGGCCCGGAATGCCAGCATCATCCGCTCCGCGAACGGCGGCAAGACCTGGCTGCCCGCCGCTCAAGATAACTACGATCATCCGATGTTTCCGGGAAGCCGTTTCGCCACCCCCTATTTCATCAATTACGGACAGGACGGCCATCAGGCGGTGGCCGATCAAAGCGATCGCTACGTCTACGGCCTTTCCAACGACGGATTTTGGGACAACGGCAGCACGATGGTCCTCGGGCGCGTCCTCCGCTCCCAACTGCCCCATCTCAATGGCGCGGACTGGCAATTCTACAAACAGGGCGATGGCGCCGACGACGCCAACTGGACATCGAAAGCGGAAGAAGCGGTCCCCGTCCTGACGAATCCGGGGCATCTGGGGATGACCGGCGCCACCTATTTGCCGGCTCAAAAATGCTACCTGATGATCGGTTGGTATTATCCCAAGGGAGGGGGCAAGATACCCGACGCGCACTTGGAGACCTGCTGGGATTTTTACACCGCGCCGCATCCGTGGGGGCCGTGGACCGTGGTCGGTTCCCACACCTTCACGCCCCAGGGTTACTACTGCCCGGGAATCTGCCCTAAATTTAGCTCCGCCGATGGCTCGACTCTCTGGGTTTTCGCCGCGGGCGATTGGAGCAATAGCGCCGTTTACCGATTGACAGCTATCCCGTTGACGCTGCAATAGGCGCAGGAATTAAACGGACTCCGCCGGCTCATGCGATGGGCGCTTTCCTTGGGAAAGCGGAGGAGGATCGTTTCTCTAAAAATGAAAAAAAGCGCCTCCTTGTTCACCGGTGCCGACGGCCGGAACCACCTCTTCACCTTCGCCCTGGTTTCCTCCCTCTTCCTGATCTGGGGCATCTGCAACGGGATGATCGATGTGATGGACAAGCATTTTCAGGACAAGCTGCATCTCACCAAGGCGCAGTCGGCCTGGGTGCAGTTTTCCCATTACATGGGCTACTGCCTGGTCTCCCTGCCGGCGGGTTATCTAGCGCGCCGGGTGGGATACAGGGGTGGGATCATCACCGGGCTTTTGGTCGTGGCGGCGGGCGGCTTCTGGTTCATCCTGGCGGCATCCCGAAACACCTTGGGATTTTTCCTGGCCGGAGTCTTCATCCTCGCCTCCGGCCTGACGTTCCTGGAAACGGTTGCCAATCCCTATACCACGGTCCTGGGCGGTCGGAACTATGCCTCGACCCGGATCAACCTCGCCCAATCCGTCAACGGCATCGGCTGGATTCTCGGCCCGATCATCGGCGGCATCTTCTTCTACTCTTCCGGCCCCTCCACCGTCGAGCGCCTCGATGTGCCTTACGTCGCCGTGGCCGTCGTCGTACTCGTCCTGGCGATCGTCTTCTTCTTCGCGCCGATGCCGGACATCGAGATCGAGGACGATTACCACCTCGACGACGCGGTGCGGGGCGTTTCGAAATCGATCTGGTCCCATCCCCACTTCGTTTTGGCGGTGGCTGCCCAATTCCTCTACATCGCCGCCCAGGCGGGCATTTTCAGCTTTTTCATCAATTACATGGTGGAGGAAATTCCCTCCATTTCCATCCACGCGGCCTCCAGTTGGTTCCTGGCGAATGGGACTGAGGCGCGGGACGGGGCCGTTTTCATCAATGAACAGGGCGCCGCGCGCTTGTTGGGATATGGGGGCTTCGTGCTCTTCCTCCTCGGGCGTGTGACCGGCTCGGCCTTACTGAGCCGCTTTGCGGCCAATCGGGTGCTGGGGCTTTATGCGGCGGTCAACGTCGTCTTGATGGCACTGATTTTTGCCAAGCTGGGCTGGCTTTCGGTCGGCGCGCTGTTCCTGAGCTTCTTTTTCATGTCGATCATGTTCCCGACCATCTTCGCCCTCGGAATCCACGGCTTGGGCGAGCAGGCCAAAAAGGCCTCCTCCTTCATCGTCATGGCGATTCTCGGCGGTGCCCTGGTGCCGAAGCTGATGGGCTGGGTGGGCGATCACTATGGCATGTCGAAAGGGTTTCTGGTTCCCCTCATCTGCTTCGCGGGCATCGCCGGTTACGGGTTCTTCTGGGAACGCTGGAGCACCCGGAAGGCGCATGCTCCGAAAGATATTACAAAACAACAGAAATAACCGCCATTCTGATGATCCTAATGAGGATTATATTGGCCGAATGAATTTCAACGCGATGAAGCGCCCTGAATGAGGGCAATGCGGGCCATTTCAACGGCAATCCCCATCGATCTCGGGATCGTCACTCTGACTGACGGACAACCGGTCTTCCAAGTAACGGTCACGGGAAAGAACGCGGCGTCCACGGGTATGCAATTCGGGCTCGATTACCTCCAGCGGGTCCCGGCGCCCTAGAAAGATGCTTCTCGAGGGCCGCTCCGTGGCCGGTCGATCACGCCGCAGAATCTTCGGGACTGACGATGATGCAAGACGACTTTAATGACGCTCTTTTCTCAATGATCTTTCACCCGTATCTGGCAGGTCTGCCGGATATCGGAGGAGGACGCGCCGATCTCGATCACATAGTCCTCCAGATCAATGACATAGGCCTGCTTCTCGACGCTCCAGTAGTGGAAACGCTCAATGGGGATGTCGAAAGCGACGAGGACGGTGGATCCGGCGGCGATGGATATGCGCCGAAACGCGATCAGGGAACGGATCGGTTGCGGGACGGGGAGAGTCCTGATGTCGGAGGTAGACTTGTACGACCTCGTCCCCATCGCGTTGGCCGGTGTTTTTGATTGGGATTTCGATGAGGAGCGTTTCTCCGGGATGGACCGAGATGGTGGCGGGGGCGGGTGAAAGGTATTGGAAGGTGGTGTAGCTCAGTCCGTGTCCGAAGGGGAAGAGAGGCTTTCCTTGGAATACCGGTAGGTCCGGTTCGCCATCCGGTAATCGTCGAAGTCGGGCAGGTCCACAGTGCTGGCGTAGAAGGTGACAGGGAGGCAGCCCGAGGGGTTGTATTTCCCGAAGAGGACTTCGGCAACGGCGGTGCCGGCCTCGCCGCCGGGATACCAGGCCTGGAGGATGGCGGGAATGTTTTGGGCTTCCCACGGCATGGCGATGGCGCTGCCGCTGCAGTTGATGAAGATGACGGGCTTCCCGGTGGCCTGGAGGGCTTTCAGGAGCTTGTCCTGTGCTTCCGGCAGCTCGATGCGGGTGCGATCGCCGTGCGAGAAGCCGGGGCTCTCATAGTTCGATTCCTCTCCTTCCAGCTGGGTGTCGGGCCGCCGACGTAGAGGATGAGGTCGTCCGCTCGGGCGATGGCGACCGCCTTCTGAAAGGAGACCCGGCCGTCGGGGGCCTCGCCTGACTTGTAAGTCAGGGGGCCTCCCGGGGCAAAATCGACCGGGACGGCCGGGCCCAGCTCATGCTCGATTCCTTCCAGCACGGTGACGGAGTGGGTCGGGTCGCCGTTGTCGTTGCCGTTGAGGCTGCGGGAGGCATTGGGGCCGATGACCGCAACCCGTTTGAGCTTTGATTTGTCGAGGGGAAGGAGGTTGCCGTCGTTCTTGAGGAGGACGATCGACTCGCGGGCGGCGGTACGGGCGGCTTGGTTCATGGAGAACTTTGCAGGATTGATCCCGGGCACGTGGACGAACGGAGTGCTTCCCAGCCTCTTGGACCCGCTCGATCGGGCCATTCCGATGATCGCCACGGCGGACATCGCCGAACTGGGGGCAGACCTCCTGTTGCAGGCATGGACGGGACGCCGTATCATCGAACTGGAAGGACCCCAATCCCACTCGCCCCAACATGTGGCTGCCACGCTGGCAGCGATTCTGGGCCGCCCGGTCGTCGCGCAGGTGCTGGAGCGCACGCAATGGCTTCCGACTTATGAGAGTTGGGGATTGCCCCGCTCCGCCCCGAGGCCATGGCGGAAATGCTCGATGGGTTCAACCGGCGGTGGATTGGGTTCGAGCGAGGCAACGCGGAACGGACCATGGGTCGGACGATGCTCGACGACGTGCTACGGGCGCTGGCCCGGAGTTGACGCAACCTCTTTTTAGGGAAGATCGACCGCAGCGGGGGCATCCTCTCTCCCCAGATGGTTTGGAGAAGATCGGAATAAATGTCCCACTAGAAGACAGGATTAAAAGAGAGCGGGTGAAGGGAATCGAGCCCGTTCTTTCACTGATTTCATCAGCCTCCGGAGGAGTTGATGCTGATTTTCAAGAGCTTTCAAAACATCGACTTTGCTGGAGTGGGCTGGAGTCAGCAAAAATCCGTCAGATTTCTTTCAGATTATTGGGCTTTCAGATTTCGCCAATGTCTCAGGAGCCATTCGTCCTTCATGACTGACGCTGACGAAAGACGATTCTTATGGAAGGGGGAAATTCAAATGAACATCCTTCCCCGCGGCAAGACTTACGGGGATGAGCTTATCCTCATAAGATAGGACGCACTGACCGCCCGATGGGCTGCGGATAGTCGCCTCGTTCAATTGTCCCGAACTCCATTGCATGTTTATTTCGAAGCCGCCCCGAGCTCGCAGTCCTGTGACGCTGCCCCTTGGCCAGGCCTTGGGCAGGGCGGGCAACAGGCGGATCAAAAAGTCGCCTTGCTCGGTTTTCTCATGACTTTGCAGGAGCATTTCGTCAATGCCTGAGGTGAATCCGAAATTGCCGTCGATTTGGAAAGGGGGGTGGGCATCGAATAAATTGGGATACAACCCGCCGCCGCTTCCACTCACCGGATCGTGGGCTCCGGGTTCGCCGAGCAGATTATTCAGAATCAGATAGGCATGGTCCCCGTCCAGGAATCGTGCCCACCAATTGATTTTCCAGGCCAACGACCATCCGGTGGCCCCATCTCCGCGAAATTGAAGTGATTGCTTCGCCGCCGCGAACAGATCGGGAGTCTCGGAGGTGATTTGGTTCGAGGGGAACACTCCGTAAAGTTGCGATACGTGGCGATTGTGATCGTCGGGGCTGTCCTTGTCTTCCAGCCATTCCTGGAGCTGCCCCAGCCGCCCAATCTGGAAGGGAGCCAGATGATCCCGCTCGTTGGATAGCTTTTCCTGCAGGTCCGGGTCCACCCCGAGGATTTTGGCCGCGGACACCGTCTCGGCGAAGATATCGCGAGCAATGGAATTATCGATCGTCGATCCCACGCATAATCCTCCGTTTTCCGGCGAATAGGAGGGGTTCACCACCAGCCAGTGATGGGTAGGCTCCTCGGAGAGGACATCCGAAACGAACAGAGCGGCTCCCTTCATGATCGGATAGGCTTTTTCCAGGAACGCTTGATCTTGAGTGAATTGATAGTGCTCCCACAAATGGGTCGAAAGCCAGGCTCCGCCCATCACCCACATTCCCGGCAAGCCATCGATCGGGGCGGTGCTCCGCCATAAATCGGTGTTATGATGGCAGACCCAACCCGAGGCATGATACATCTGTTGGGCCGTGGCAACTCCTGAATTGCTCAAGTCTTGGACCAGATCGATGAGGGGTTCCGTGCATTCGGACAGATTGGCGCTCTCCGCGGGCCAGTAGTTCATTTCAGTATTGATGTTCACCGTATACCGGCTTCCCCAGGGCGGAGTCAGGGATTCGTTCCAGAGCCCTTGCAGAGTGGCTGCCTGTCCTCCGGGGCGGCTGCATGAAATCAGCAGGTAGCGCCCATATTGGTAAAGGAGCGCGGCCAGTCCAGGATCGTCACCCTGGCTGAAGCGGCGAATCCTCTCATCGGTGGGCCGCTTGGCGCCTGTCCCTGTGCCCAGATCGATGGCGACCCGCCGGAAAAGCGAGCGATAGTCGGTTTGGTGCGCCGTCAGCAGGTCCGCGTAAGCCTTGTTTTGCATCGCGTCCAGGCGCGCCTTGGAGATGGCATCGGCGTCTCCGGAGACATCCTTCCAGGAAATGTAACTCGTCGCAGCGGTCAAAAGCAGAGTGACGGAATTCGCGTCGGAGACTTTCAATCCCGCCGGTGACGTTTCCACCGTTCCCCCATCGTTTTGAGCCGAGAGCCGGGTGGAAAACTTCACCTTCCCCGGGATCCCCCCCTCCGCATCGCTGCTGCAACCGTCGAATACCAAGACCTTCCCGTCGCTGGAAACAGTGGTATTGCGTTGGAGCGAATCGAACGAGGCGACGAAGGAGATGCTGCCCGGCTGGTCCGCGGTGATCCGTATGATCAGCGCCTGGTCGGGGGCGCTGACAAAGACTTCCCGGGTATAGGTGACCCCGCCGATCGCGTAAGTCACCGTCGATAGCGCGCCGTCCAGATCCAGCGTCCGGCAATATCTCTCCACGGGCCCGGAAGGAAGTTGAAACCGCATCCGGAGATTCCCTAGGGTTTGATAAGGAGGCTGATGAATGGGAACCGCCATGGCGGATGATTTCCAGAGATCCATTGCCTCCTTGGACTTCCCTTGCAGGAGCAAATCCCGAATCTTCGGCATCGCGTCCCCCGCGGTGGGATTGATCGGATTATACGGGCTCCCCGCCCAGATCGTCCCTTCATTCAGGCCGATTCGCTCCGCACTGACCCCTCCGAAGACCATTCCTCCCAAACGGCCATTGCCGATCGGGAGCGCCTGCACCCATTCCCAGGCCGGGTGATCGTACCAGAGGAGCAGCCCTTCCTCCGGCGGAGATTGGAGAGGGGAAAAGGGGCGGGCGAGCTCCATTTTCGGCCCATTCCCGGCGCTGCCAAAGCCGGTGGCATCGGTCTTCATCCGCAGATCCCACCCCCCCATCTCCCCCTGGCCCAGGCCGGCTCCCGGTACGGTATCGGGAATCGAAGCCGCCGCCTCCGTTTCCGTCAAAACCCGGTTGAAAAGGGAAAACCGCAGGATCTCGCCGACAAAACGATGCCCGCCGGCGAAATCGCCGCCCAGCCGCAACGGCCCCTCCTCCCGCCCGATCGCCTGGGCGGACGACCACGGAGTCAGCACCGCCGGAGCGCCATTCACGGAGAGACCCAACGTCTTGGCGACGGGATCGATCGTGCAGAGGACGTGGACGAGATCGGTCTCCGGCAGCGGCGCCTGCGCCACGTCCCCCGCCGTGTCGATAAACTGCAGGGTACGCCCCGCTCCGATCTCCAAACGGTATGCCGAGAGCGTGCTCTCCAGCAATTTATCGAAGACGTAGGCCCCCGGCGGACACTGCGCCCCCGGGCGAAACCAGCAATCGACGGTCAAGGGCTTGACCGTCGCTACATTGGCCTCATAGAGAGGACCGTTTTCATCGAAAGTCTCGGCCCTGGCGGCCTGCAGGCTGGAAAGCAAAATCAAGGCGAGGCCGAGCAAACGGTAAGGGCACATCGGAAAGAGGGGATTATTTCTGGGAAGAGCGAATCTCTAGCAGTGATAAAACGTTTGCTCTTTTAATCAAGGAAAACTGACTTGAGGTCGCTTCGATTAAATTCAGCTGAGAGGCAGAGCCGGCTATTTCACTTTCGGCGCATATCCCTTCGGGAAAGACCAGGCTCTTGCTTATCACCATTCCCGCATCAGAAAAAAGGATAATAGGGCTATGGCGGATGGGAGACTTTGGCATCCATGCCCTTAGTGCCGCTGTTTCCTCAATTTGAAGAAATTACAGAGCGGCGATCATTCTGAGTTTGCGTAAGAAAAAGAGTGATTGCACTTATTAAAGATTGGGTAGTTAAACGATTTATCTTTTTATTGACGGGGAGGTGGAAGTTGTTATTTTAATAATCAAACCCATTAAGATGAAAGCGTCCCCATCGACTTCCCCGAAATTCCACTCCAGGCCCTCGCGGCAGGCAGCGGCATGGATTGGAGGAATCGCTCTTTTTGCTCTTTCCATGGGGGGGGCGTTTGCCCAAACCGTCTATACGTGGGATCCCAGCGGCAACGGGGTCGGTAGTGATGGGACGGGGACGTGGGGTTCCCCAGGTGCTTGGGCGAGTGGTGGAGTTGATGTGACTCCACCTACCACCACCAGCACTTTCACGCCGGAGATCCCGTTTACGGTGTCTGTCACCAGCGGTACCAAGACCATCAACGTTACCTCAACAGCGGATTTTTACGTCGGCGCTTTGGTAACGGGGACGAACATTCCCGCCGGCGATTACATCACGGCGATCAGCGGGAACCAAATTACGTTGAATGTGGCACCCACGGGTACGAGTAGCAGTGATGCCATTGATGTTTGGACTTCCCAATTCCAGATCGGCAGCGGGAATGGGACGGCCGGAACCATTACCATTAACGGCACGGAAACGATCAATAGTCTTGCCGTCAACCCTGCGGGCAGCGGCAATTACACGATCACAGGGGGCAGCCTTCTCATTACTGCCGGCACCACTCCTACGCTGTTGGTCAATAGTAGTGTTACCATTGGGTCTCTTATTAATATCACTGGCACCACAACCATCGCTTCGGGGGCGACGTTGACGTTGACTGGTGGTACCGGCACTGGTACCGGGCAGGCTATTGAGAGTTTTGATGGATTGGGTATTGGAACAAATACAGAGGCTTCTGGTAATACGGCGGCAGTGATGCTCGAGAATACGGCAAGTAATCCCACTGCGTACTCGCTGGCATACGTGTTGAACGGATCTATTTCCGTCGGCGAATCCCTATCCGCCATTAATACGGGTGATATTGGAGATGACTCAGTTTCCGGCGGCCTTACGATCGGGAACGGGGTTCAGCTCAGAACGAGTGCTTTCAATATCGGTTATGGCGGATCCACGGGGGTAGTGACGGTCGATAGCGGTGGACAGCTTTATGCTACCAATACGAACATTGCGGTCGGTCGTAGCGATAATGCCCGACTGATTGTAAACGGAGGAAATGTAGCGACCTATGTGGGGTATCAGGTGGTGATCGCCCAGGGCACGGCGGGTGAAGTTGATGTGATCAATGGTGGTACGATTTCCACTGGGGGGATTATTTTCAATGGAAACACCTCGGGTAGTACTGCCAATCTTTATATTGACGGTCCGGGAAGCGACGTCAGTACGGGCTATCTCCAATTTGGAACTAACGAAATAACTCCGACAACGACAAGTGGAACGGAAACTGCAAATGTCGAGGTGGCGACCGGCGGTGTCCTGGCCTTGGGGAGCGGGGGGATCTATCAGGCTTCGGACTATACCCCTCTTGCTGGTGCTCTCTCTGTCACTAACATAGTCATCGAGGGAGGGACCGTCGAGGCCACGGGAAGCTGGTCGACCCCCATGGCGATCACCTTGACCAGCGGAAGCGGAGCGAATACCTTTGAAGCCGATAACGGCGCTGGAACAGCTTACAATATAACGCTGGGAGGGCAGATTTCCGGAAACGGCGGACTCACCAAGACTGGAGCGGGAACGCTCACGCTGAATGCGGCCAATTCGTATACGGGTGGGACTACCATCAACGCGGGTAGGGTCGTCATGGGTTCGTCGCCGGGAGTTTCGTCGGCAACGGTGACGCCATTGGCGACGAATCAAACGGGCGGCACTGCCTTGACTTTCGGTTCGGGAGTCAGTTCATTCACTGTCAGCACAGGAGAGGCAGCGGCGCTGGGGGCCTCCGGTAGCATCACTGGCACCGGTATTCCCGCAGGGACGGATTATACCGTATCGGGAACGACCGTTAGCCTAGTGAACGCATCTGGGGCATCTGTTTCGACTACCGCGGCAAATAGTACTACAGCAGCAGGTTACACCATATACGCGGCGGGAGCTGGGGTCACGGCAGGAGCGGCTGCGGCAGGAGTCAGCACGATTACTTTTTCCACGGCCCCGGCAAATCTCGCAGTGGGCATGGAAGTGATCGGTACCAATATCGTTGCAGGGACTTACATCATGGCAATTAACGGAAATACGATCACCTTGAGTGCTCCGGTCGGATCAGGTGGAGTTTCGTCTGGCGCGGTTTTTAATTTCGGTGGATTGAATCAAGGGGAGGTCACCTCGACCACTGGCATCGGGGCGGGGCAAACCGTGACGGTCAACGGCAGCAGTAACTCGGTTGTGGGGGTTCCGGGCTCCACGGTGGTGACGTTTACCAACGATGTGGAGAGCGGTTCCCTGGCCCAAGTGAATGCTACGAGTTTTTCGAGCTATACCGGTACTCTTGGCAGCACGAGTGGAGTTCTCACAGTGAATAGCGGAGGCACTTTGGACTTTAACGGAACGAGCCAGGAGGTTGGGACTTTCAGCGGCACGGGAGGCGCTATCATCAACGATGGAACAGGGGTATCGATCTTCACCGTAGGCAATGGAACTGCGAGTGCTGGCGCCAACGGTACCTTCGCCGGGACAATCTCCGATCATGATGGCTCAGGTACAACCGGGACGGTGGCTCTGACGAAAATCGGCTCTAATACCCAGATCCTTAGCGGCGCGAATACCTATAGCGGCGGCACCACGGTTACCTCGGGAGAACTCTTGGTGGAGAATGCTTCGGGATCGGGCATCGGTACCGGGAATGCCACCGTTGCCTCGGGAGCCATCCTCGGAGGCACCGGGACGATCGCTCTCGCCTCGGGGAATTCGATCACAGTTCAATCGGGAGGCATCCTCCTGGCTGGAGACGGGGTCAGCACCACGGCCGTCCTGACCATCGGCGGTTCCGGAAATACCATGGCCCTGAACGTTAGTGCAGGGGGGATTCTGGAGTTTGTGCTGGGCACGGGCAACCAGAGCTCCAGCCTGGCATTCGCCAGTGGAGCCACCGAGAGCTTCAATGCGGCGACCATTCTGCAATTGGAAAATGTCTCTTCCGCAGGCATTGGCACGTACGTCCTGATGACCGGGTTGACTTCAGATCCCGGCAATGAAAGCCAATGGACGGTCGATGGTCTATCGGGCTATACCGATTCCTTTATCTATAACAGCGGCGTGCTCAGCATCGATATCGCCGCGGTTCCCGAGCCGGGGACTTGGTGCCTCCTGCTCTTGGGCGCATTGGGAATTTGGAAGGCCCAGCGGAAGCGGTCGGCAAGTGTTTAAGTCCGATCTTCATAGCGCTCCCTCTTGGAGAGGGGTGTAATAAAAATTCCTTCAAGCGAGGTTTTGCCCTACCCGTGAAAGGGGCGAGGTTCCTGAAATTGGGGGATCTGGGAAGCTCTGCTTCTTTAGGCCGGGTTTGAAGAACCGAGGAAAACATGCCGCGAACTGCCGCCAAGAGGTGAGCGATGCTGACGCTCGCCGAAATGGCCTTTGAGGTGAGGCAGAATCAATGCCGATTTTCACCTGCCGGGGATAGCAATGTCACCGGAGGCAAAGGGAAACGAAAGGGGAAGCGGTTAATGCCAATCAATGTCGAAAAATCGATCGCCGGGATCAGGGAAAGGGGCCTCTGAAAACGGTGCCGACCCCTGGCAGTTCATTCTGTCCGGCTGATTGCCGTCATTCGTCTACCGCTTCGATCTTCTCGTCGATGACCTGGGCGGTCTGGCGGTCGATGGCGACGTGGACCCAATAGCGCTTTTGTCCCTGGACAATGAAATTGGAGAGGGAGGTGGTGTTGGCCGGGTAGATGCCGTTCTGTACGATGACGTCGATCAAGAGATTCCAGGTCCCGGCTTGACCGGCGGCGGAAAGCGCGCGGATCGGCGCCTCGCGGAAGCGCTCCACGATGGTCTTGGGATCGGTGGCGGTCACCGCCATGTCGGCGCTGAATCCGTCATAGACCGAGGAGCCGGTGGTCCCGATGGCTGTTGTGCTGCCGGAGATCCATCGCCCGACTAAGTCGGCGACGTTCAGGAGGGGGCCCTTTCCGGCGGTGGCCGAGTTATAGGTGCGGGTGACGAGTTGCTGGGCGCTGGTCTGGGCGTCGGTTGCGGCAAAGGGGACGGCGGGGGTGGGGAATCCGCTGGCGGCGGGAGTGACTTCGTCTCGATAGGATCCCATGAGGATGGCTTGAAAGACAGGTGCTTGTCTTCCGTTCAGATCGACCCGGCCAGCCTCGAGAGCGTCGGGTCGGTAGTCCTCGTTAATACAGAAGGCATCGAGGAGCGGCGCGTAAGGGCTTTCGGGGGTGGAGAGGTCGAGGTTCCGCCACGGCATGTCCGAGAAGACGTAGCCGAGTTCTCCCACGGTCCGGAACGGACGATGGAGGATGACGGGGCGGTTGTAGGCATTGGTAGTGTTGGCGGCGCCGCTGGTGAGGACGGTGGCCATGGGCAGGCCGATGGTGGTGCTGGCGTCGTTTGCCGCAGTGGTCCCGCCCGTCGCCGGAGGCACATAGGCTCCCATGGCACGGCGGATCATGCCATCGGCATCGTAGAAATGGAAGCTGCCGCCGGTGGTCTGGTTGGCAAATGAAGCGAGGAAGAGCTGATCCTTGCTGGCCCCTCCGAGAAAGAAGGAGCCGGGGGCGGCCGGGACCGGACTGGTACCCAGGTTGGCCCATGCGCTTTGCATGGCCGAAAGGGAGGTGGCGGTCAGGAAGGGGAGGCGGGGCGCGTTAATGTTAAACGCGCCCTCTTGGCTTCGGGGATCAATGGTGATGATGGTGGGCCGGACGAAGCCGGGATCGCTGACAGGAGTTGTACCTCCCGTGTACCACAAGGTACTCGTCGGTACGGCCGGAGCCAGATAGGGGACGGTTGTCGAACCGGTGCCATAAGGACAATCTCCGGGAGATGAGTTCTGATTGACGATATATTGCCTATAGGGGACCCAGGGGCCATTGGCGCCCGATAGGCTGTATTCCAGAGAGACGGTGCTGCCATAAGAGCTTCCCGGATTTTGAGGCTGAATGACGTTCACGGTGTACCAATAGTTTCCGGCATACGTATCACTCGTATTGGTGTCGTTGTATTCGAAGCGGATGGCGTAGGTGCCCATTAGAAATCCCAGGTAAGTGCTGCCGCTACCCGCTTCCGAAATCCCCGACGAGGAGAGTCCCGAAGTTCCAGCGATGGATATGAGATTCTTGCTATCGATATGGAGATTGACCGTGCTGGGAAGGGCGGAGCTTTCCAACAGCGCGGTCGGCTCCCGGAAAGTTGAAGTGTCGGGGCTGGTATTGGCCGTGGGGTTATTAAACATTATGGCGGTATTCCCATTAGCTCCATCCGCCGGCATATCGAGGCACCCCTTATTGGAATCATAGGTCGCAGGGATGGTTCCCGTGCTATCATAGCCTCCCCAAGGGGCAAAGACAGCGTTGAGCAGGGGGGGGGGGCCACTGCCGCTTGTGCCAGCGCCTGACGCTGGGTTTTGGGACCAAAAGGTGACGGCTGGGTTTGCTGTATTCTTATAGCCGGTGAAAAACCGATAATAGTAGTTGTTGGGTGAACTGGCGAGGGTGGAGGGTGAGGAGATCGAAAAGTTGGAAACACAAATGCGGAGAAATTGCGGATTTAGGCTGGTGTTATAGTAGGGGGTGCCGGTGGACGTGCCGCTCCGTGAGGCATAGGGATCCCAGACGACGGGGAATACGAAGGCGGCGGCGGTGCCTGGATTGGTGACCGTGGTGGTCGTTGCGGAGACAGGGGTCGAAATGGTCGCGGCCGGGGAGGATGGCGTAACAACCGCAGCGACATTATTGAGCGAGTAAAGATAGGGCAGATCATTGGTTCCCCAGAAGCAGCGCTTTTTGTTGTTGGCGCTATCGTTGAAAACCAGGGTCGTCGGATAGTTCGAGACCGACGCTTGGTCGATGATATTGGCGCCAATCTGCATGATGCTGAAATCGACTTGGTCGGCCAGGAAGAACATATCCTGGACCGAGAGGTAGCTGAAGGTCGTGCCGCCTACGAAGGGATAAGGCTTGGCCACGCCTCCCGCAACCGCCGCCGCCTTGAGGATCTCGAAGAAATCGGGATCGCGCTGGGCGGTGGCCACTTGGGCCAGGGTATCGATCTGGGAACTGGGCGTCGTGGCGCTGCCGGCAGCAGTCGAATGATTATAGACCCAATAGCCGCCGAGAGTGTTGGGGGTTCCCGCCCAGGTTAAACCGAAGTAGGCCTGGATATTTGCGGCGGTTCCTTCGTTGATGAGCTGTTGCGGGACGCCATCCTGCAGAAGGGTGGTGATCAGCGGATCGGTATTGGAGAGCGTGGCGCTCGGCCCTTTGTAAGTGATCCAGCAAAGACGGCTCAAGGGAAAGCGTTTATTGACCAAGGGATCTCCCACATGGGCGGTGGTTCCATCATGCCTAGGAAATTGGGTGCCGACGCGAATGGAGCGAAAGATCGGGTTAAATACGGAGTCCTGATTGTAAGCACTGTTACCACCGCTGAAACTGCTGCCGGCGGAAGGGTAGCCTGCGGCAACGACGGTTGGCCGCGTTGGATCGGGCCAGTAAGAGGGTTGGTTGAGAGAACGGCTGAAGGTGCCGAGGTATTGGAGGGTATTCTGGAGAGCGGCAAGATTACCCGGCCCCCCCGGGGAATTGCCCAATGCAGTGAAGAATTGGATGAGGTGCTGGCGGCTGGTGAACATCTGGTCGCTCTGATTATTGGAGAGAATGGTGTTCGAGAGGGTCAAGGGACTCATTCCCCGTACTGTCGATCCGAGAATGGATGCAATGAAGTTGGTGGTGTACGTGGTATTGTTAGCGAACGAGAGCGACGGAATGCTGCCGCTAAGATGACTGGAGGTGTAGGTGCGCCATCCCGCGATGTTATCGACGACCTGCTGGGCGGTGGTGCTGCCCAATGCGCTCAGAGTTGGCAATTGGGTGAGATCGGCAAAGGCGACCGAAGCCTTTTGTGCCCAGGCATTGGTCAAGGTGGAGGAAATGTTTGCAACGGCTGGCCCCCCGGCCACGTTTACATCCAGAAGGCCTCCTTCATTGTAGATGACGTAGGAATACCGGCCAACGACCGCATTGGTCCCTTGCGGGGTCAGCATCGAGGGGTCTAGAGCGGTGGGGTTGGATCCGTTGAGGGTGGTGAGAATCCAGTCCGGTGGGTAGAAGCTGGTGACCGGAGTGAAGTCGTTGGTGCTGGCGGGAGTCTGTTTAGGAAGGAGGAGCGCCTCGTTCCAAGAGGCCAACGAGATGGAGCGACCGTTCAGGGACGTGTTTGTGGAGCTGAGTGCAGCGGAGCGGATGGGGCCTGCGGCATTTGCATATCCGCTTCCAGAAGGATAAAAAGGAACGTCACGGACGCTTTCCTTGACCAGGTTTGGCATCGTATTCGTCCAAGTTGTTGTATTATATGAGGGGCCACCTGCGTTGTAGGGGACGGCGGTGGGATAGCACCCTCCCAAGACGGTGGGACGATAGAGGGTGTTTGTGATGCCGGCGGTAACGATGTTGGTAGAAGTGGAGCCCGCGACGATTTCCTGCCGCAAATCGCCTATGATCTGATCGATGGCACCCTGCCCGTAGAGATTGGTTTTCTCGACATTCGCGCTGGCTCCGGAGATCAGGCCATTGGAAGCGGAGCGGGTCAGGAGCGCGAGCACCAGACCCGAGAGAAGAACGACAAAGGCCAGGACAATGACCAGCGCGATGCCGGAGCGGGAGCCCCGGGAGGCGCCAAGATGACGAGACGCATTCGTTTTCATTGTAAGGTGGGATTGAGGGGATAATAGCGTTGGTAAACGCGGATCTGGGAAGCGGCAGCGGACGGAATGCTTGCGCTGGTGGAAAAGGTGGACTGTCCCAAGGCATTGTTCCATATCTGCTGCATCAACTGAGGAGGAGAGTCGGAGAGATGGGTGCTGTCGATATCCTGAAGTTGGGTGATCAATCTCGGGAAGCTGCCGGCATTCACCATCAAGCGGCTCTTGCTGTCCAAAGCGGCAATCGCCACGATCAAGGCAGCGTTGTTCGTCATGATTCCCGACTGGGCGGTATAGGTTCCGTCATTGGCTTGGAAGCATATTTCAAGACGGAATATCTGGCTGCCGATGGTATGCCAATAAGTGGACGTCCCATTGGTATAATTGGCGGAGGAGCTGCCGACGACGTCGCTCCACTGGCCGGGAATTGTTGTCAGATTATTGGTGGTACCTGAATTCGTCACCGGTCCGGTGGTGCTCGTGGTGGTGGATACGGTCAAAAAAGACATTGCGTTGGTGCCCGACCAAGAAGTACCAACAGAGAGGCGTTGCAGCACCGGTTGATTTGAGTTGGTATCTATGGCGATGCGATATCCAATGAGGGAAATTGGGCTTTGCTGGTTTGTATTCACGGTGGAATCGAAGTAGCCCGGTACCCGGCTATAGAAGAACATGGCGTCGTTTCCAGTGCCATTGTAGAAGACTGCATCGACATCGGGACGGTTGAGCATCCCTGCCATATCGAGTCCGATCCTGTCCAGCACCTGCCGGGCCTCTTCGGTCGCATCTGCATGGCGATTGGTGATGTCGGACACCCCAGAGGCGGCGCCGGTCAATTGCGCGATCAGCAGCATGAGCAGGGCCAGAACGGTCACTGCCACCAGCATCTCGATCAGAGTGAACGATGCGGAGGCGGGGCGAAAGGAAGATCCCGGAGGCGTTCTCATCTCAATTCCGATTCAGGGTGATCACGGTTTGAAACGTATCTGTATAATGGGTGGGCCATTGGCCGGGAGTCCGGTCGGCCAGGGCGGGCCAACTCACCATGATCCGAACGGAGGTGGCACTCCGCTGACCTGCCGGAGGCGGAGTAAAGGCGATTCCGACGCAAAAATAGGAGGGAAAACCTGAAATAGAGGTGGCGGGAGCCGTTCCCACTTCCTTTGAGGTGGGGGAACCGTACATATCGAAGTAAAGGCTTTGGGGGCTTGTTTCTGCGCCTTGGCCTGCGGCTGGAATGGTAAAGCCGAAGCGGGGAGACGTCGTTGTGGTAGTGGGGGTGGCCTGCAAGTCCGCGACGATCATTCGGGCCAGGTGGACCATCTGCGTCTGTTCATTGGAGGCTTGGTAACTCTTCAGGCTGACGGGGAGGAGCCCGAGAAGTGGGATCAGGCAGAATGCCGCGATACCGAGAGCCAGGATTACCTCGATCAACGAGAATCCGGAGGAGAGATTTTTTTTGAGACGGACTCTCATGGACGATAGAGACGAGGGACACCGGTTGAGCCGTCTATAAGAATGGCAGCCTGGTTGCCCGCATTGACATTCGTCGGAGGGGTGGGAGCAGTCGATCCGCTTCCAGGAGAAGGCTGGAAATCGATCTCGATCCATTCCACGGCCTGTCCGTTCGGCATCGGCGCGCCTTGGGGATTGAAGGGGATGACATTGACGAAATTATATTGGCCTCCGCCGATCGAGCGGCCCAGCGGGAGGGAGAAAGGGGTTTGGGTGAAGTCCACCAGGGTATTGCTTCCGAAGTTGGCGACATTGTCGGTGGGGCGAGCCATCGTTCCCGTACCCTGGGGGAAGGGACTGGTGGCCACATGTACCTGGTCGAAGAATTGCAGCTTGGTAACTAAAGCCAAGTCGGCCCCATTACTGTAGTTGTCCGCCCATGTTCCAGCGGTGCGGCTGCTGGTCCCGTCTTTGCTGGCCACGATGGCAACCACGATTTCTCCTATGCCTGCCGTCGCCGAAGCGGTGGAAGCAGGTTGATTTCGCTGGATTTCGGCGATTCCCAGATAAACGTACGTATTATTCGCCACGGCATAGGTGCGAGCTAAATTGATGGCGTCCAATAGGCTGCCGCTGGCCTTGGTAAAGTCTCCGGAACCTTTCAAGCCGCGCAGTGCAGGAGTGGATGCCGCAATGATCAGCGCCATAATGGCAACGACCACCAGAAGTTCAACCAGGGTGAAGCCCTTAGCCTCTGCGCGGCTCCGGCATTCGGAGATATTGGCTGAGAGCGGGTGATTCATATTTTTGGGTCCTAGAGGGGACCCATGGCGGGAAGCATGGTGAATCTAATTGGCGGTTGTGGAAAGATCGGTGGGGGAACGTTTACCATTGATCATGTCTCGGGCTTCGCCGGTCAGCTTAAGATAGAGGTCGGGGGGATGTCCTTCATTGGTAATGAAGCGACCCCAAGCATCAATAAGAGCCGATGCGGGAACGGGCTGGCGGTCGATGTTTGGCCCCTGCCACACGAGCTGGAAGGTTCCACTTCCGCTTCCATGCTGGGACTCGAGGCGAAAAATGACCCGCTTTCCGGAAGTGAGGGGAATGGTGACGCTTTTCCCGCCCTCCTCGCCCAATTTGCCGATCTCGAGAACTTTCTTTTCATCGAACCAGAGGGAAGCCGAATCATCGGGAGCACCCTCGATGGAAAAGGTGTAGTTGCCATCTTCGGGAGCGATGATCGTTCCTTCCCAACGCATGAAGAAATTCGTTCCAGGGATGCCTTTGGCAGGAGAGGTTCCATCGAGCGGCATCTGGACTTGGGGATAAACGACGACGGTGCCGGTTTCCTGCAGCTTTGGATCGGCATAAAATTTAACGACTGTGCCGGGGCGTTCCACGGTGGGAGGAGGATCGTCGCTCATCGGGATAATGGCAGTGCTCTCGTCGTATTCGTCGTACATGCCTACAAAGAGGCGATCGACGCCTGCCGCTGCGGCTTTGGAGAAGCGCTCCTCGTAAACGCGGCCGCCGTTTCGGGGGGTGTAGGAGACGGTCGAGCCGGTTTCGATGTGCTTTAGATTTGCCCAGGAAAAGCCGGGCCAGACATGGGGATAATAGTCGATCCCCATTGCTCTGCACTGGGCAAGGTCTCCGGCATAGTCCTGGGACATCCAACCCAGGATGCCGTCCGCTTTCTTATAGGTGTCGAGCCATTGGGAGCCCAGCTGCTTCCAGTTCCCTGGTCCGCCCAGGATCACATAGTTGCCCCCATATTTCGGATCGTTCTTAAAGTAATCGATGAGCTTGGCGGTGGTGTCTGGAGTGAGCTTCCGTCCGCTTACTCCAGGACCCCATAAGAAAACAACCGGTTTGCCCGCAACCCGGGCATAATTGGCGTCCTTGAAAAGACCGAAGTCGTCGACCAGCCAAGACCAATCCTTCTGCATGTGATCGAGCGCCTGGTCATCGGCAAGGCCGCTCAGGTCGTACTCGATCGCCCAGATGCGGCCCTCCTGATTGGCCGCTTCTCGAACTGCGCCTAACACCCACTGCGGGGTTTTATTGATCGCCCAGTTGTCACCGGCAAAACGCTGCACGAAGGCGCCATCGATGTTGTTCTCCCGCATCCAGCGGAATTGGGTCTGTGCCACCTCGGGCCAGGTGGAGGAGAAGAGATAAGCGGTCTTTCCACTCAAGGTTTTCACATCGCAAGCCTTGTCGAGAGTCTCAGGCGGGTATTGCGAGATATCCGGCCACATATCCGTTGTAAAAAGAGGCTTGGACATGTCCCCCCAGTGGACCCAGCCACGATTGCTGGGATCATTCGGGGTCCGAAACCAACCCTGATAGCCGACCATCACTTTCCCCTTCAGAGTGGTGTTGTCTGGGGGAGGGACGGTAGGGCCATCATAAGGGCGTTTCCATGGTTCGTCGAGAATGTAGCGGAAGTGGGCATCGGGGAACGGGGTGTCACTTAGGATGGCGGCGGAAACCACCAGTTCGGGACTATCCCCCCGGTCTCGGCCAACCTGAATCGTTAAACCCGTGGTAAGAGGAGCGTCAGTAAGACGAAAATAAGCCGTTTCCAATTTCCCGGAATCGAGCAGGTAAATATGCGAAAACTTATCGGGTTTCACATCCTTTCCGGTGGTGTCCCGGTAGCTAACCGTTAGGATCCCGTAGCCCCGGTCCAAGTAAGTCACCGAAAGGTAGAGAGGGCCTTGCGGAGGAGCTGTCCAATCTTCGGGAGGATGGAAGGCGAGTTCTTTATTGGCGCTTGAAGTTTTCCAGACCGAGATTTCCCCTCCGTCGATAGTGATCGATTCGGGGGGTAAGTTAGAACCTTGCTGCGTGGCAATGAGAGGTGTTTGAGCTTTTGCCCAATCAAAAACGGTCAAAAGCAAGAATAGGGGAAGGGCACGCACGAGGAGACGTAGGATTGCAATTTTCAAAGACAAAATAGCAGTCACAATAAAGAATGTGTTGGAATATTAATGCGGCTGTTATGAATCCAACCGATGAAATTGCCCGAGCATATGGAGAGAAAGAGTAGTCGGTAATGATGATGACAAAATTCTTGAATATGTTAAACGTTTTATCATTCTTTGGTCAATCATCTTATTCTTAACAAGTGCAAAGTCATAAAGGCCCCTATTTTAGGCGCGGTTTTTGGCTGCTATTGCTTTTCGCATTGGCCGTCGTTTTCTCTTTTTATTCAAGAAAACTGATTGCAGGAAGAATCGGTTCCTCTTTTTCTAGTCAACCAAAGATTTTAGCAAATATCCCTGTGCGTGAAAGGCTTATGATGGATTTTGGATGGCGCTTTCATCTTGGGGAAGCTCCCGATGCGGGGATGAAGTTTGCGTATCCCGAGGTTCACGACTTGGACAAAACTCAGGTAAAGCAGATCGGGCAGGAAGGCATTCTCGCTGCCGCGCAGCCCGATCCGGTGGCCGCCAATCTGGGAGGAGATGTTTCTTTCGTTCAACCGGCCTTCGACGATAGCTCCTGGCGCATTCTGGATCTGCCTCATGACTGGGCGGATGAGCTTCCCTTCGACCAAACGGCCGACGGGAACCATGGCTACAAGCCGGTCGGTCCGGGCTTCGATCACAACAATGTCGGCTGGTACCGCCGTGTCTTTACCCTCACTCCCGCCGACAAGAGCAAGGCCCTCTATCTTGAATTCGATGGCATTTACCGAAATTCTTTGGTCTGGCTCAACGGCCATTGCTTGGGGCGCGAGGTCAGCGGTTATACCGGTTTTTATCGCGACATCGGCAAATATGCGAACTTTGATGGCAAGAATACTCTGGTGGTGCGTGTCGATGCCTCCCGGTTTGAGGGCTGGTTTTACGAGGGGGCGGGGATTTACCGCCACATCTGGTTGATCAAGACTGCTCCTCTCCACATCGCCAATAACGGCGTCTTCGTCTATAGCCAATTTCCGAACAACGTGCCGGAGGGTGCTGCTGACATTCACATGCAGGTCGACTTGGTCAACGCCGACAGCCTCTCTGTCGACGCGACTGCCAGCTTCGGGATCCTTGATCCCAGCGGGCAAGCGGTCGCCCGGGCGGAACAATCCGGAAACGTTTCGTCTGCCTCCCCCGCGACATTGCAGGCAGTCGCCTCCGTGGCCTCGCCCCGGCTCTGGTCGCCCGAGAGTCCGAAGCTTTACACGCTGGTCACAACCATCAAGAACGGCGATCGGGTCGTCGATCAAATCAAGACTCCTTTTGGCATCCGCACCCTGGCTTTCGATGCCAACAAGGGATTTCTCCTCAACGGACAGCCTTATTTTATCAAGGGAGTTTGCATTCACCAGGATCAGGGTGGCGTCGGTATTGCGGTGCCGGATCGTCTTCATTATTTCCGGATCAGCCAATTGAAGGAAATGGGCGCCAATGGCTATCGCACGGCTCATAATCCGCCGTCATCCGAACTGCTCGATGCCTGCGACCAACTAGGGATGCTGGTTCTCGATGAAAATCGACGCATGGACACTTCCCCGCAGAATCTCGATGATCTGCGATGGATGATTCGGAGGGATCGGAACCATCCCAGCATCTTTGCATGGTCGAGTGGCAACGAGGAGGTGGGGATGCAGACTACTCCCGAGGGCGGTGCGGTGGAGAAAGCCATGACGGATATTGTCCATATGCTCGATCCCAGCCGTTCCGTTACCAATGCGATGAACTTCGGCTGGGGCATCGGCTTCACCGATTATCTCGATGTCCTTGGCCTGAACTACACCCGGAATGGCGATCCGGACGATTTCCACTGGGAATATCCTGCCAAGCCCATGCTCAACACGGAAACCGGCAGTTCGCTGACCACTCGTGGGGTCTACGATGGCAGCAGGGGGAGGGGATATCATGCCGCGTACGACCAAGAAGGAACCCATTCCAATCTATTAGTCGATGGAGTGAAGAAAAACCTGACCGGCGAGGAATGGTGGAACTACTATGTGGTTCGGCCCTACCTTTCCTCGGTCTTCATCTGGACTGGCTGGGATTATCGTGGCGAGGATCACTGGCCCGCTACCAGTGGTTCCTTTGGCGCCCTCGACTTGTGCGGCTTTCCCAAGGATATTTTCTATTATTATCAGTCCGTTTGGAGCGATAAGCCAATGCTCCATCTGACGCCGTCTCATTGGAATTTCACTGCAGGCAAGACTCTCAAGGTGGTTGCCAATAGCAATTGCGAGGAAGTTGAGCTCTTTCTGAACGACGTCAGCCTGGGAAAACAGACGATGCCCAAATACGGCCATCTGGAGTGGCAAGTTCCCTATGCTCCGGGAACCCTTTCGGCCAAGGGTTACGTGAGGGAGCAGCCAACCATCGAGACCAAGTTGGAAACGACCGGTGTTCCAGTGGCGATCCAATTGATACCTGACCGCCAAGGGATCCATGGGGATGGCAAGGACATCAGCATCGTCACTGTCGAGACGGTCGATGATCTGGGGCGGGTCGTTCCTACCGCTGCTAACTTGATCCAATTCCATGTCGAAGGCGGCGTTCTTCGGGGACTGGGTAACGGCGATCCATGCACGAAGGAGATCGATAATACCGATTCGCGCACTCTCTTTAACGGTTTGGCACAGGCGTTGATTCAGGCTCCCCGGCAATCCGGCCAAATCACTCTTACTGCGGACTCTCCCGGCTTGAAGTCAGCCTCGGTGACGATTGAGGCGGACGGGAGTGGTCCGGCCCCCTTGGTGCCTTGAGCTTTTCTTCTTTGTAAGGCATCGCTCTCCCATTCCGGGAGAAGCGGGGAAACCCCTCGGCGTCCTACTTCCCCTCTTCGGGATTTCCTAGGTAGACGATCATGTTTGCCAATAGCCGGGCCGCGATCGGGTCGCGGTCCTTGGCCCCCAGATTCATCTCGCTGGCTAAGATAAGGCCCTTGCCGAAGTGAAGCTCGATCAAAGGAGAGCCCGCGATGGCGAAGAAGGTCGTGTTCTTCATTTCGCTATGAAGGTCACATTGCGTGGCCAATGTGGTAATGCCTGGCTGCTCGCGATCGACCTGCCATGTGCCAGTACAGGCTTGAGGAATGGCATCAGGGCCCATCTCGAACCAAGCGGTATCGAGTGGTTCGATGCCGGCGAAGACCGGGGATTCCGGGACTTGCATCATGGCGATTTCCCCCTCCGTCGGGCGATAGCTCTTTACCTGAGCGGGGAAGGCCTTCACCAAGGCTTCGCCGGGTTGGAGTAGAAGCACCCGTCCTCCCTTTTCGGCGAAGGCCTGAAGGGCCGCGCCGTCGATCGAGGAGGGATCTCCCACTAGCAGCGGGGCCGCAGGCGAGGCCTGGTCGATCGAGTCAACGCGGATGACGTTGAGGTCGGCTGTGGATGCTGCTGCTTTGTTGGAGGGATCGAGAAGCTGGATTTTGTCTCCGGGAGATGCCGTAACCGTCGTCCAATTCTTGGACGTCAGGACGATGTCATAGTCATTGGTTGAATACGTAATCCCCTCGGCAGTCAGTGTTAGCGTCAACTTCGCATCGGTGCGGGGGGAGGGGAGTTCGGTGGGCATGGCGAAGGTCACGTTGAGCCATTGGTTCATATAATAGGGGGTTGCCGCGGTCTTTTCGGTGCCTTGAGCCAATGTCATGTCTCCGGCGTGGATTTCCCAGGTCAGCATCCCGGCGGGGATCTCCTTCAGCTCGGAGTCGTCGTTCACGATGCAGACGCGTCGTTCGGCTTTTTCATCCGCATAAAAATGGCGTCCGGTGAGTTCGGCGCTGACCAAGACGGGGGCCATCGCCTTCTTCAACTCGTAATAGGTCAGCTTCGGGGTGATCTTGTCGGACTCCCAGACATTGGTGAACCAAGTCAAATAGGCGAATGGAAAAATGCCCGCAACTGTCTCTCGGTTGGTGCGCCGGATCACCTCGGTCAGCTCCTTGGTCATAAAGGCCTGCCGGGTCATGAAGATCGAGGGATCGCTGCCTTCCATGGCATAGTCTCCCACGAGTGCCTGCGGGACGTAGCGGGGGAACTCATAGGAGCGGCTCGGCCAGTCGTCGTTACGCGGATAACCGGTTGAAAGTTCCTGACTGATCAAGGGCCGGTCCGGGGTGGCCAATTGGCCGAACTCGCCATGGAAGAGATGGAAAAAGGATGGATTATACCAGCCGTAATAGCGGTGGATATCGTCAATGTCCCCGTCGTCGAAGTGGTTTGGAACGACCACTGCGTCATATCCCTTCTTGGTTTCGGCGCGGCTGTAATTGGAATAAGCCACGATGGGACGGGTCGGATCGATTGTCCGCATGGTCCGGATGATGTCATCGAGGATGGTCCATTTCTTTTTCATTAGCGGCAGATCCTTTTCGTCGAAGAGGCCAAAGTTCATTTCATTGTTCACCGTCCAGAGAAGAAGGGAGGGGTGATTCCGGTTCTCCTCTAGAAGGGAGGCGAATTCGTCTTTCCAGGCCTTGAGGGTTTCCGGGGCAGGCGGCTCGCCCTTGATGAGAAGCCAGGGCCACGTCCCCTCATAGGAGACGCCCATGCCAAGCTCATCGGCGGCATCGAGCCATGTCTGTGTGAAGGGAATGGCGTGGGAACGGGTCATCATCACATTGCCCTCTCGCGCTAGAGTGATGAATTTGCGGGCTAGCTCCCCATCGTTCGGACGGAGCGTGGCGGGGGTATGATTTCCCCCGCGTAGCCAGTAGGGCTTGCCGTTCAGGAGAAGCTTTGTTCCGCTGACCGTGAAAGTACGGAAGCCGAAACGCGTCTCTTGTCTATCGAGCTGGACTCCGTTTTCCGTCAAGTCGAGTTGCAGAACATAGAGATTGGGCGACTGCGGTGACCAGAGCTTCGGCTGGAGCGTCGGGGTCTCGAGCTGGGTGGAAATCTTTCCCTCCGCAGGGACTAGGACGGTGGGGCCTTTAGTCGTGCCCAGCAGGATCGAGTGATCTTTCCAATCACGGATCTCATAGGAAAGATCGACGGTGTGGTCTTTGGAGTCTCCGTTCAGAAGATCGATCTCGGCAGAGGCACCATCCAGCCGGGGCTCGACGAAAACGCTGCCCACCCGCGTTGGGTTCGTCACGATCAGCTTCACCGGCTGCCAAATTCCAACGGGGTTCCCTGTCGTCATGCCATGGGGGAGGGCGCGGATCATGTCATCGGTCACCTCAACGGTGACGGCTGTGGCCACGGTCTTATCGGATCCATGTGTCGTATGGGCTGGGTTTTCCGCCACGTGGACGGCGATTACATTTTCTCCGGGCTGCAGGGCCTTGGTAATGTCGCACTCGATCCTCCGGAACATGCCGACGTTCGTGGCTACCTGGATTCCGTTGACGTAGATTTCCGATACTTTGGCGATGGCGTCAAAGGAGAGGACGAACTCCCGTTCCTCCAGACTTGGCGGAAGGATGAGGTGGTGCCGGTACCATCCGGCCTCGGTTTTTTTCCAATCGAAGGTTAGCCCATCGACGCGGGCTTGTTCATCGGCAACGAGCTTGTCCGAGGGCCCGCGGCTGGCCGAAAGGCCTGTCAGGCCGGGCAGGTCGCCTTCGCCATGAAGCCATCCCAGCGTAGGAGACCAGAAACTGGGAACGGTGAGGACGTGCCATTGTTGATCGCTTATGCCGCTTTGAGTTGGAGGTTGTGCATTATCGCCTAGATCTTGGTCAGGCATGAAAAGCCAATCCCCGTCGAGGGAGAACTCTCCGCGGGTTGGCGGCAGGGTTTCGATCTTCGCCGGTTGATATGCTGCCCGTTGCGCGGCCCTAAGGGCCTTTTTGTCGGGCGAGGGAGGAGCCCATTGGGCGTCGCCCACTTGATTGAATGCCGCGAGATCGGCCCCCTCTAAGGTGGAGACCTTTAGGTTGGAAAACTCGGTCGGCAGCCATCCGCCGCCGATGCCGATGCCGCCTTGGGTCCACTCGGCATCTCCATCCTCCACGTTGAGCCGGGGCAGTTTCTCGTCATTGAGGTAGATCTGAAAGCGGTTTTTCGAGACCTCGGCGCGGATCGTATACCACTCTCCCGGCTGCGGCACGAAATTGAGGGGAGCGAAGCCGAGAAAGCGTGCGTGATTATCCGGAGCATAGCGGGCCAGGCTGATTTCGGGTTCGACACCGCCGCGCAAGGCGAAGACATAGCGGGAGTTCCGATCCTTCACCCGGATCGCGCCCCATATTTGGACCTGCGCGGTGTCTTGTGGCATCCGGCCGCGGAAGCTGATCTGGCAAGCGTCGCGCGGCGTCAGTTCGGCCGCCCATTCGTTGGCGATAGTCACCGATGCGGCATGGGGAACAATCTGGCCGCGCCCAAAGATCTGCCATGAACCGGGCATCAAGGTTTCGAGCTGGACCTGCGCGGCTACCCCTGTCGTATTCCCTAGGATAGCTGATAATGATAAAACGATTCCTCCATAAAAGAGAATAATTGAAGTTTTCACGGAAGTTGAAAGCGGGATGTTTCCAGTCGATTGTATCCTTGGAGGATGGCCTTTTTTATGCAACACTCGGATTGCGCAGTCATCAATAAAATTAGCATTATAAGCCGACGAAAGAGTTGCGGGCGACTGCAAAATTGATGTAACGTTTTATTTAGTGCCAACTCTTCTTGTTTTGCCTGCTCAGCAGATTAAATTTCTCTCCTGCATCGCTACTCTCATTCTATTGGGGGTCTGTGGGAGTCCGGAATTGGTCCAGGCTCGGATCGACACCCAGGAGGAGTTTGCCCCCTCCGATTCCTACATCAAGGAGCCGGAAAAAGCCTTTCGCGCCGATATCTGCCTGAACGGGAACTGGGCTTTCCAGCCGGTGGCCCTCCCGGCCAATTTCAAGAACGGGATCGACCCCGTTCCCGACTTGGGCACGCCGGCTCCCGACAAATGGGAGCAGGTCCCCCTTCGGGTCCCCTCGTCATGGAATGCGAATGCCTTTGCCGACGAAAAGGGGCTGGGCGGCGATTTTCGCACCTATCCCAGCTATCCCGATTCCTGGAATGACGTGAAGATGGGATGGCTGCGCCGCACCGTCTCCATCCCGCAGAATTGGCAGGGACGGCGGGTCCTGCTCCACTTCGCCGCCGCCGCCGGGGATGTCAGCGTGCGGGTCAACGGCAAGGAGGCCGGAAAACAGTTCGATGTCTTCTTCCCCTTCGATATCGATGTCACCGATGAAATCGAGTTCGGCGCCACCAACGAGATCCTGGTCGGCGTCCAAAAGCCGTCCCTCACCGATATCCAGGGCAAATACGGACGCCGCAACTACCAGGGAGGTTCCTTCTGGGGCCAGCATGTGGTCGGCCTTTGGCAGGACGTCGATCTGGTCGCCGTTCCGGAGGTCCGGATTTCCGATGTCTTTGTGCAGCCCCTGCTCGATCAGGACGATCTGAAGATCGAAGTGGCGGTTCATAACGACGGCGACGCCCCGGCCCAGGTCGATCTTTCCGGCGCGGTCCATGCCTGGGTCTCGCTGGCCGACAAGGAAGGAGGCAACGTCGCCGCGCCCAAATGGAAGCTCGACGACGCCACCGCCCTCTCCCTCTCCGCTCCTCCCATCGCTTCCATCCCCGCTCACGCCGATCAGACCGTCGTCCTGGAGCAAAAGGTTGGAGATTCTCTCAAGACCTGGAGCCCCGATGCGCCCAACCTCTACGGCTTGGTCCTCGACCTGAAGAACAACGGGCAGCCGATCGACCGGAAGTACACCCGCTTTGGCTGGCGCCAGCTCACCTTCCAGGGGGCCAAGCAGCTTCTCAACGGCCAGCCCATCATTCTCAAGGGGGATTCCTGGCATTTCCTGGGGATTCCCCAGATGACCCGCCGCTATCCATGGGCCTGGTTCACCGCCCTCCATGCGGCCAACGCCAATGCCGTGCGGCTCCACGCCGAACCCTATCCCGAGTTCTACCTCGATGTCGCCGACGAGATGGGCGTCATGGTCCTTGACGAGACCGCCATCTGGGCCAGCGATGGCGGTCCCAAGCTCGATTCGGACACCTTCTGGAATAACACTAACGAGCACGTCGAGTCCCTGGTGCGCCGAGATCGCAATCACCCCGCCGTCTTCGGCTGGAGCGTCTGCAACGAAGTGAAGCCGATCGTCCAGGGCGTCTTCCAGAATCCCCCGGGGATGTACGACAAGCTGTTGACCTATTACAGCACCTGGATCGCGACATGCCGGCGCGTCGATCCGACCCGTCCTTGGATTTCCGCCGACGGCGACGAGGACGGCTCGGGCCGCTTCCCCGCCTATGTCGTCCATTATGGCGGCATCGAGAAGGCCGTCGCCTCCGGCAAGCCCTGGGGCATGGGGGAGACCGGCGGCGCCTATTACATGACGCCGGAACAGAGCGCCAAGACCAACGGGGAGCGTTCCTACGAATCGTTCTTGGGCCGCATGGAAGGCATCGCCACCACCGCCTACGGGCTCCTCATGGATCAGCGGAAAAACAACGCTAACTATCGCAGCGTCTTCAATCTCGTCTGGTACGGCCTCCAACCACTCCCTCTCGGCATGGCCGACACCTCCCATTCGCCCACCCTCGACGACGGCGTCTACTTTCCGCCCCTGGTCGATGGAAAGCCTGGCGTCCAACCGGAGCGGCTCGGCCCCTATTGCACCACTCTTAACCCCGGTTATGACCCTTCTCTTCCGCTTTATAAGACATGGCCCCTCTTCGATGCGATCAAGGCGGCCAACGCCGAGCCTCCGGACGATTTCCCGGCCTATTCCCTCTATCCTGCCCCGGTCGATTTTCCGAAGCCGGCAACGGTCAACGCGACCGCCGTTCTGGGAGGGGCGGATAGCAAGCTCCAAGACGAACTGGCCGCGCTGGGCATCCCCTTCGATTCGTTGGCATCGAGCGGGGCCGTTCCCGACGTGCTCTTCATCGATGGCGCGGCTCCACCCGATGGCTCCGCCCGCCAGGAGATGGAGAAGGTTTACGCTAATGGCGGCACCGTTGTGGTCTGGGGACCAACCCCTGCCGGGCTGGCAGCGCTCAACGCCCTTCTCCCGTCCCCTCTCGAATTGACCGGACGTCAAAGCAGCTCGCTCCTGCCCAAGAACAGCGATCCTGTGATTGCGGGGCTGAAGCCGTCCGATCTCTACTTCTCCGAATTGACCCCCTCGATAATTCTCGACGGCGGCCTCGGTGGGCCATTAGTGAAAGGTGGCTCGGTCCTCCTGGAGGCCTGCAATACCGAATGGACGCTCTGGAACAAGCGGCCCGAGTACGCCAAGACCGGCATGATCTTCCGTTCCGAAATGGAGGCGAAGCCGTCCGGTGCTGCTCTGGTCAAGGTCAAGGAGGGCAGCGGGCGATTGCTGCTCTGCAATCTCCCTGCCGAGCCGAGAACATTCAAGGGAAGCTCGCTCGACCGGACGGTGCTGCAAAACCTCGGCTTTGCGCTGAAGGCCCCGGTCGATGTCGGCGAGCCGTTCCTCAAAACCGGCAAGTTGGTCCGTGCCGTCGCGGTGGGACGCTTCCCGGCAACCGGTGACGGGGCTTCCAAAGCCTATGTCGATCCGGCGAAGAGCGGGGGCTTCAACGTCGGCGGTCGGGTCGAGGACAAGAGATGGGGTGAGGCCGTGGCGCCCGATGGTCTCTTCGATCTCCGCAAGGATCCCCTGGTCGGTCCGGGCGATAATGCCGTCAGCTATCTCACGGTCTGGATCATGAGCCCCCGTCCGCTCGACAATCTTCTCCTGGAACCGAACATCCCGAAGCTCGATCTCGCCCTTCATACCGGTGACGCCTTGGAGGTTTTCCTGAATGGGAAGAGCATCTTTACCAGTCCGGAGGGGGCCCCGGATGCCCAGATCACGGTTCCCGGCCTCGGCCTCCAATTGGGATGGAACAATCTGTTGATCCGTCTCGTTCACAGCAAAGGCGAGGATAAGTTCGGTGCCGAGCTGGTTTGCAGCCAGCCCGAGTTCCTCGACGAGCTCAAGTCGGCGGAGAAGAAACCCTGATCAAGCCGAACCTTTCAGAACGGGCTCTTATGTTCCGATCGATTCGGGACCCCTTTCGAACCGGGGGGCCAACAGGTGATTGAGGAGGAAGGCGACAAGATAAGCCGCAGCGCAAACCGAGAAGAGGGCGGCATAGCCTCCCGTTATATCTCGTTTCGCGGCAAAGCGGTCGAGGAGCTGTCCCGTGATGATCGGAAAGGCAATCCCGCCCAGACATCCCGCCATGCTGCCCAGCCCCGTCACCGAGGCGATGGCGCTCTTTGGGAAGAGGTCGGAAACCGTCGAGTAAAGATTGGCTGACCATCCCTGGTGAGCCGCGCCCGCCAGCCCGATGAGAAACACGGCTTCCCACGGTCCGGCATGCGCGGCGAGCAGGATCGGCACCACTGCCAGAGCGCAGGAGAACATTACCGTCTTGCGCGCTCGGGTGACGCTCCAGCCGAAGAGGGCCAAGCGGCCCGTCGTCCAAGTGGCCACCAGGCTGAGAACGGTGACGAGCAGATAGATGCTCACCAGATGGGTCCAGCTATGCTTGAGATCGAGGCCGCGAGTCTGCTTGAAGTAATCGGGCAGCCAGATCAGGAAGAACCACCAGACCGGATCGGTAAGGAATTTGGCGATGATAAAGGACCATGCGGCTCGGCTGCGGCAGAGGGCGAGCCAATCGGGGGGAGGGGACTCCCTCATGCTTGCCTCGGGATCGGGGTTCTCGCCCGACCGCGGAGCGCGATAGAGCGGCAGCCAGAGGGTGAGCCAAAGCAGCCCCGCCGTCCCGGCGGCGAGAAAGGCGCTTTGCCAGCCCCAAGTCAGCGCGATCCAAGGAATGACCGCCGGCGCCACCACCGCGCCGATATTGGCGCCCGAGTTAAAAAGGCCGGTCGCTAGCGCCCGCTCCCTTTGAGGAAACCAGAGGGCGATGGCCTTGATCGCAGCGGGAAAATTTCCCCCTTCGCCCAGACCCAGGCAAATCCGCGCTGCGAGGAATCCGGAGAGCGTTACCGCGAGAGCGTGCCCGGCGGCAGCGAAACTCCAAGCTGTGATGGAAAGAGCATAACCGAACTTCAGGCTGACCCGGTCAATCAGCCGTCCAAAGCCGAGAAGTCCCAGCGCATAGGCTCCTTGGAAGGCGGCATTTACGAGACCGAATTGCCCATTGGTCCAATGCAATTGTTCATCGAGCAGCGGCTTGAGAAGGGAGAGAACTTGCCGGTCGATGTAGTTGACGGTGGTCGCAAAGAATAGCAAGGCACAGACTAGCCAGCGATAAGACGAAGAGATCGCCGGTTTCATTTGCATTAATTAAAAACGTTTAACCTGACTATGAAACGTGATAGAATCCCTTATCTGCAAGAAGCAAGGACTGTTTCCGATGAGGTTTAATGGAAAGGATTCCCTCCGGGCTTAATCATTGATTCTTATGCTTCGCGCTTAAAACCACAGGGAAAACTAAAACGTTTAATTGACGCTATTTCAGGGCTATGTCAAACAAGACTTCATCTATGCGGATTCACCTCATCGCCAATGCCCACCTTGATCCAGTCTGGCTCTGGGATTGGCGGGAGGGACTGAATGAGGGCCTGATCACGGTTCGGACAATTCTCGATCTGATGGATGAGGAAAAAGACCTCACCTTTGTCCGCGGGGAATCGTTGATCTACCAGCATATCGAGGAAACCGATCCGGCGACCTTTCGCCGAATCGTTCGGCAGGTGAAAGCCGGACGATGGGATGTTGTCGGGGGTAGCTATCTTCAACCAGATACCAATCTGGCTGGGACCGAAACTCTAAATCGCCAGTTCACGCGGGGGCTGCGGTACTTCGAATCCCGGTTCGGGAGCCGTCCGACGGTGGCTTGGCAGGCTGATTCGTTCGGCCATACCGCCGGCTTGCCCGAAGTCCTCGCCGCCGCCGGTATCGATTCCTTCGCTTTTACCCGGCCCGATGCGAATGTGATGATGCTGGAAGATCCCGCGTTTTGGTGGGAGGGACCGGGCGGCTCGCGCGTCCTTTCCTATCGTCCGTTGGTGGGATGGTACGGGGCGGAATATGACGAGATGCCCCGCCGTTTGGACGGTCTCGTGGAGGGAGCTGGGAAAAGCCGGAGTCGGTTGGAAAATCTCGCTTGTTTTTACGGTCTGGGGAATCATGGCGGGGGCCCCTGCCGCCGCCAGCTCGCCGAAATCCGCGCCTGGGCGCAGGCCCATCCCGAGGTAGAGGTCGTCCACTCCGGACTGCATCGTTTCTTTGCCGCATTGCGCCGGGAAGTGATACACAGGCGCCTTTCCCTGCCGGTACGCAAGGGGGAGCTGAATTTCTGTCTGAGAGGCTGCTATTCCTCGGCGGCCAAGGTGAAATTCTCCTACCGCCGGGCCGAGAGCCTCCTCAACCGCGCAGAGCGGACCGATGCGGTCGTCTCCAGCCTCTTGAAGCGTCCCGGCGCCGACTTGGCCGAGGCCTGGGATGGGATTCTCTTCAATTCCTTTCACGACATCCTGCCGGGGTCGAGCATTGAGCGGGCGCTGGACGATCAAATCGCTTGGCTCGGCGGCGTGCTCCATGCCGGCCAACGCGTCGAATTGCGCTCTCTCAACGGCCTCGGTGCACGGATCGACACCCGAGTCCGGCCGCCTGCGTCAGGCCATCCTTCCGCTGTCGCGCTCCTAGCTTGGAATCCGCACCCCTGGGCATTTTCCGGACACATAGAGGCGGAGGCTTGCCTCGATTACCGGCCTCTTTTTCCCTATCAAAACCGGTCGGCGGAAGTGCCGCTCCAAGTTCTCGGAGCGGGTGGCGCTCCTCTCCCTTTTCAGGAAATCTCCACTGAGAACCGGAGTATCACCGACGTCCCCTGGCGCAAACGTGTCCTCGTCCCAGTTACCTTGCCAGCCTTCGGGTGGAATGTTCTCGAATTCGGTTGGGTCGAAAGGAACCGCCGCCTCGCGAAACCGGGACGGGGCGTGTCTGCGCAGGGCGGTCCGGGATGGATCGACAACGGGATCTGCCGCCTGGAAACCTCCCTCGCGAGCAAGACGGTCCGCTTCACCCGCAAGGGAAAGGATGTCTTCGGCCAAGGTGGATTTTCTGCAGTGGTCTTCGAGGATGTGTGGGGTTCCTGGGGAGGAATGAAGGAGGAGCCCGATTCGATCCGCCTCGATAAAGTGCGCGAGGAATGGACCGTCACAGGCTTGGAATTGCTCGAAGCCGGGCCGGAGCGCTCGACGCTTTGGATTCGGCTCGCCGGGGCCCATTCCCGGATCGAACTGGCCTGTTCCGTCTGCCGGGGAGGGGAATCGGTGGAGGTTTCTGCTCGGGTGCTTTGGAATGAGCGCTCGGCTCGTCTCAAACTGATTTTCCCCGCTGGAGAGGAGGCGGAGTTCGAGGTTCCGGGCGCTACGGTAAAGCGGGGACCCGCCGGTGAGGTGCCGGGGGGGCGTTGGTTCCGTGTACCCGCCGCAATTGGGAATGGAGATGGCTTCGGTTTCGCGAGTGACGCTCTCTATAATTTCGACGGTTGCAACGGACGGATTGGAGCCACTGTGGTGAGGGCCAGCCGCTATGCCGATGATGTTCCCACCACCGCCGATGAAAAACCGTGGCTTCCCGCCGCCGACGCGGGAGAGCTGAAATTCCGCTTCCTGCTGGCTTCGGCCAAGGCCGATCTGCCCCGTCTGGCGCAAGAACTGGAACAGCCTCCCCTGGTGGTGATCGCTCCGCCGGGCAAGGGCGACTTGCCGAGGCACGGTTCCCTGATGGCGCTGCAGCCGCCGTCTTTGGATTTGCTGGCCCTCAAGCGGGCTGAAGAAGGAAATGGGGTGGTCTTGCGGCTACAAGCCCGTCCCGGAAAGCGTATCGAGGGCAGCCTGAACTGGCTCGGAGAAAAGATCGCTCTCGGAGCCATCGAGGGGGGGCGCATTGTTTCCTACCGCTTGACCCGGGCCAAGAAGGGATGGAAAGCCGCGCGGATCGACTTGGCCGAATCTCCCGCCAAAGCTGCTCGCAGCCGGTAGGAACGCCATCGGTTCTCTCAAATGAAAGACACTCATGAATTTGCGGGAGGTCCGGGGGAGTATTCCCATAAGCCCAAGCAGGTCTCCGATCCTGTGAAGGCTGCCGGAAAGCGGGTCTCAATCTTCGAGGTGGCTAAGCACGCCGAGTGTTCGATCACCAGTGTTTCCAACGTCCTCAACAACAAGGGGCGGGTCAGCAAGGAAAAACGCAGATCGGTCCTGCAGGCCGTCTCCGCTTTGGGTTACCGGGTCAATTCCGTGGGGCGGAACCTAAGAATGCGCCGGACGGAGACGCTGGGCCTTCTCTTTTATCCCTCCTGCGCGGAGATATTCCGGAATCCCTTCTATGCCGAGGTGATGGAAGGGTTCGAGGAGCGGTTGATGAAAACATCCTATCATCTTCTGTTGGCGGGATATAACGCCTCCACGATCGCCTCGGGGGTTCCCGATTTCCTGAATCGGGGAAAAGTCGATGGCATGATCCTCTTGGGGAGCTTTCCCGAGGAGGTCGTCCAGAATTTTCATGGATGGAAGGTTCCTCTGTTATTGCTCGATTCGAACGTGGAGGGGCCCGTCGATAGCGTGGTCTCGGACGGCTTTTCCGGGGGCCAGCAGATGGTGCGCCATTTGGTTGAACACGGCCATCGTCGAATCGTCATGATGGCATATCCGGAGGAGACCTATAACATCAATTTGCGCATTGAGGGATTTTTCGCCGGGTTGAGGGAAAAAGGTCTTTCTCAGAAGGGAGCAGTGATCCGCACCGCCTTTTCCCACGATGACTTGTATGCCGATCTGAAGGAACGTCTGGAAGGAGTGGAACCGCCGACAGCCCTGGCGGCGGTGAACGATACCTTGGCGCTCGCCATGATCCAGCGATTGACGCGGGACGGCATCTCCGTGCCGCAGCAGCTCAGCATCGTGGGCTATAATGATGATCAGATCGCGGCGGACACCGTGCCCAGTTTATCGACAATCCGTGTCGACAAGAAAGCATTGGGACGAGCGGGCGTCGACTTGATCTTGAATCGCATCGACGGCACCCATCGGATGGTGACGAAGCTTCGTATGCCTGTGGGTTTGGTGGAGCGGGACTCGGTCCGGACTTGGCCTTCTTCTCTTTAGAAGATAAGTTCGGGAAAAACCCTCCCCTCTTCAATAAAAATAAAAACGTTTTATCATTCTATCGGTGTGTGATAACAATCACTGCGGATGCATCTTTTATTCAGACAAGCAATTCCTCGTCTTTTTGCTTGGGCGGCGATAGTTCTGATTTTTTTCGGAGTAATGGGGTATTCCCTCCTCGGTCCGGATCGGGCAATGGGGGCCCTCACTTCCGGGGGCGGGGTCGATACCGATTTGCGCGGAAAGGTGATCGTCGGCTATCAGGGATGGTTTGGGGCTCCGGGCGACGGGTCTGGCGGCGGTTGGCGCCATTATAGTAACAGTTCCACCCAATTTACGCAGGCCACCACCACCTTCGAGATGTGGCCGGACATGACGGAGACGGGACCGAACGAGCGCTACCCGACCAATTTTCTGCTGAGCGACGGGAGCACTGCTTATGTTTTCAGCGCCGCGAATGCAGCGACGGTCAATCGGCATTTCCAGTGGATGCGGGATTACGGCATTGCCGGGGCGGCCCTGCAACGGTTCGGCAGCGATCTTCGAACGCCGGAAGCGAAGGCCTTCCGTAACCGGGTATTGCAAAATTGCCGCGCTGCCGCCGCCGCAAACGGGAGAATTTGGTATCTGATGTACGATCTTTCCGGACTCGACGATGGAGAGGTGACCGGACTCATCGAGGGGGATTGGAAAGGATTGGTCGATGCCTCCGATCCGAGGAAGGATGCGACTTACGCCCACTACGGAAATAAGCCGGTGATCTGTCTCTGGGGAATCGGATTTGACGATCATCGCAAATATTCCATCGGGGCCTGTTCCAAATTGGTTGATTTTCTCAAGAATGATCCGGTGTATGGCGGGAATAGCGTGATCCTCGGGGTGCCTTATTTCTGGCGAGAGACGCCTGTGGGCAGGCCGACCGATAGTGTCCCTCTCGCCGAATTGGAGCCTTTGCTCAAGCAGGCTGACATTCTTAGCCCCTGGGCGGTGGGTCGCTACGGGAGCCTGGATGCCGCTGCGGCAATCGGCGGCAAAGCTGTAAGCCCCGACTTGGCCTGGTGTTCCTCGAGGGGGATCGGTTACCAGCCGGTAGTCTTTCCCGGTTTTAACTGGAATAATCTGATGGCGACGCGCGGTCATGGGAAGGGAGGCAGCATTCCCCGCCAGGGTGGAAAGTTCCTATGGGCCCAGGCTGCCTCAGCGATCAACGCAGGGGCGGAGATGCTTTACATCGCCATGTTTGACGAGGTTGACGAGGGTACCGCCATCTTCAAGGTCACCAACAACCCGCCCATCCCGGAAGGATCTTTCCTGACCTACGAGGGACTCGATCCCGATTTTTACTTGCGCGTGGCTGGACGGATCGGCACCGCCCTGGCCGTAGGAAAGAGCGAGAAGGCGGATGTGAACCTTCCTCCCTTGGCTTCTGCCAAATAAGTTCGAAACAGGACCTATATCTCTATTCATGATGACTCTTTCATTTCTCGACTACGGCATCATCGTCCTTTTCTTCGTGGTGATCTTGCTGGTCGGGCTTGCTATGTCCCGTCACGCGGGCAAAAGCCTGGAGGGGTACTTCCTCGGCGGACGAAACCTGCCTTGGTATTTCCTCGGCATTTCCGGCATGTCGAGCTGGTTCGATCTGACCGGGACAATGATCATCACCTCGTTTCTCTTCATGCTGGGGCCATTGGGACTCTACATCGAATTTCGCGGCGGGGCGGTGCTGGTGTTGGCCTTCCTGCTGGCCTATGCAGGGAAGTGGCATCGCCGTTCCGGCTGCATGACCTTCGCCGAATGGAACACTTATCGCTTCGGTACTGGCTTTTCGGCCGAACTGCTTCGTTTCATCAGCGCCTTGGTCGGCATCCTCACCACCGTCGGAATGTTGGCCTACCTGGTGCGCGGGGCGACTCTCTTCATGGGAACGGTTTTCCCAGTCGATCCGACGCTGCTCACGATCGGTGTCCTCGGGCTGGCATCCCTCTACACGGTCATGTCTGGTTTCTACGGCGTGGTGCTGACCGATCTGGTCCAGGGATGCATCATGATAGCGGGGTGCATCATTGTCAGCATCATTGCCTGGCATCGCATCCCCAATGCTGCTGCTCTCTCCGCCGTTGCTCTGCATGTGACGGGCAATCCGAACTGGGTCGCCTCGGCTCCCGCCTGGCATGTGACCATGCCGAAGGGATATGAAGCCTACCAATCCTTGATGCTGGCCGCCTCTTTCTATCTCCTCCGCAATATCCTGGGGGGAATGGCCGGCGGGGCCGATTCGCGCTTTTTCGCCGCGCGGAGTCCTCGCGAGGCCAGCCTGCAATGCCTGTTGCAGGGGATAACGGTGATGTTCCGCTGGCCGCTGATGATCAGCTTCGCGATCCTGGGGCTGCTCCTGGTGGCCCGGATGATTCCTGATACCCGCGTTTGCGACGCGGCGGCTGAAGCCATCCATGCATCCGATCCGACGCTGACGGCCAACTCCTGGCACGAATATACCAGTGCGTTGGTCCATCACCCTGAACGGGGGCCAGCCCCATTGGTCGGTCAACTCTCCACCATTCTGGGACCGAGCTGGAAAGAAACCCTGCTTCTGGTGGGGCCGAATGGCACGGTCGATCCCGAAATGGTGCTTCCGGCCGTCCTGATGGAGGGGATCCGGCCCGGCTTGCGCGGCGTGCTGATCGTCTCCCTACTGGCGGCCTTAATGGGTGCACTGACTGGTTTGGTGAATACCGCCAGCGCGCTCTTCGTGCGCGATATTTACCAGAACTTCATCCGGCCTAAGGCCTCGACGCGGGAGCTGATCTTCCAAGCCCATGCCTCATCGGTCTTGATCGTGGTGCTGGGCTTCGTAATGGGCCTCACGGCTTCGAATATCAATGATATTTGGAGTTGGATCATCATGGGGTTGACCGCCGGGGCATTGGGGCCCGGCTTGCTTCGCCTCTATTGGTGGCGTACCAACGCCTGGGGAATGGCGGCGGGCCTCTTCGTCGGGGGCGGCTCGGCAGTTCTGCAGCGCCTGCTCTGCCCTGCGATGAGCGAATGGCTGCAATTCGTCATGATGAGCGGACTCTCCATTGGGGCGACGGTCGCGGGGTCCCTTTTCACCGCTCCGACGCCGACGCCGGTAGTGGAGCGCTTCTACCAGACGACCCGGCCCTTCGGATGGTGGGGGCCGTTCAATCAGGCTCTTCCGGGCCCCATTCGCGCGGCGTGGGCTGTGGAGCATCGCTTCGAGATCCTCACCGTCGTTGCCGCCCTGGTCTGGCAGGTGTCGCTTTTCCTCCTCCCGATGCAATTCCTGACGCATAATATGAGAGGATTTTGGATGACGTTGCCTGTTTTTCTTGCCGCATGTCTCGGGCTCTTTTTCTTTTGGTGGCGCCACCTTCCTCCTGCCGATGAGGCCATTCCTGATTTCGTCGCCCCTTCTCCTGTAGGGGAACTGGAACCAGTGATCCCAGAGGGGCGGCCCTTGTCTTCCCATTCCTAAACAACGTCATTCCGCCGAGGATCTTGAATATCGAGGATGAACTCTTTGCATTCATGAAAATGTTGCTACTTTAAACCCGGTGTCTCTCGCAAAAATATGGATTCGTAGCTGTTTGACGGTTCTGACATGAGTGAGCGCATATTAATCCATGAGGTGGCCAAGCGTTCGGGATGCTCGATCGCGACTGTTTCGAATGTCCTGAACAACAAGGGCCGAGTAGGGGAAAAAACCCGGCAGGTGGTGCTTCGTTCGGTGAAGGCATTGGGATACAAAACCAACGCTGCGGGGCGCAATCTGCGGACGCGACGGACGGAAACCCTGGGGCTTTTCTTCTATCCCTCCTGCGCGAAGATCTTTCTTAACCCCTTCTACGCCGAGGTGATGGAGGGACTCGAGGACGGCCTATTGAAGGTGGGATATCACCTTCTCTTGGCGGGAGGCCAGGCCTTGACGGAGGATAATTTCCAAACGCCCGACATCCTCCGCCAGGGAAAGATCGACGGGATGATTCTATTGGGACGGTTTCCGGAAAGCATCATCCGCGACTTCACGGAGGCCCAAACCCCGTTGCTCCTGCTCGATTCCAACGCCGAATGGGCGGTTGACAGCGTTGTCTCCGATGGATGGTCGGGTGAATTGGAGGTCGTCAACCATCTAGCCTCGATGGGACATCGTCGACTGGTGATGCTGGCCTACGGTTGGGATGACTATAATATCGATTTGCGGGTGCAAGGTTTCCTGGCGGGGCTCAATCGGTACGGTTTAGAAGGCGGGAGCGAGGCGGTGATCCGCACTTCCCATCTCGACGAGCCGCTGTACGAAGTTTTGCGGCAGCGCCTTGCTGGCCCGAATGCTCCCACCGCCCTCGTCGCTGTGAATGACACCATGGCGCGCAAAATGATCCGCTGGCTTCGCGCCGACGGTTTTCAGGTTCCCGGGCAAATCAGTGTCGTGGGCTTTGACGACGATGTCATGCCGGGCTTCGATCCCGATCCACCGCTCTCGACGGTTCAGGTTGATAAAAAGGAATTGGGGCGAGTGGGAGCCGAGCTCATCTTGAAGAGGATCGCCTCTCCCAGCGCTCCGGTTTCTAAATTGCGGATGCCCGTCAAATTCATCGCCCGGAGCTCTGTGGCTCGTTTGGAAGCCTGAGCTTTCCGCTTTCGCCTCGAAATTTCGGAGTTTTGACTTTGATTATGATTAATCGTTTTATATTCACTTCTTCTCTTATGAGATTCCCACGCTATTTCATCTATTGCGGACTTGTTCTCCTTTGCCTGGCTCCGGCCTGCTGGGCGGCCCAAACCATCTATCAATCTCCCGTGCCACCGGGAGGCAATCCTGCCGCCGTGGGGGCGCCAAGGGATGATTGGTGGGCCACGGTGCAAAGCAAGTTTGATCGCTACGGCGGGAAGCACTTCGACATCGTTTTCGACGGTGATTCCATCACCAACCGATGGGAAACCACCGGGCACGATGTCTGGGCTCGACACTTCGCTGGTCGAGCTGCTGACTTCGGTATCGAAGGGGACCGGGTGGAAAACGTGATATGGCGCCTTAGCAAAGGAGAGCTCGACGGAGTCGATCCAAAGGTCATTGTCCTGATGATCGGAACCAATAACATCAGCCGCGGCGACAGTGCGGAGAACATCGTCGAAGGAATCCGTTTTCTGATCGCGCAATATCTTCAAGCTGCGCCCAATGCCCACTTGATCTTGATGGGGGTTTTCCCTCGCGCGCAGACTCCCGCCGATCCCAAGCGGCAGGAAGTGAATGCCATCAATGAGAAGCTCTCTACCTTTGGCTCGGACCGGGTCACCTATGTCGATATTGGTCCCAAACTGATGCAGGCCGACGGTACGATCACCACGGAGGAGGCGCGAGATTTTCTGCATCCGGAAGCCTCGGGCTACCAGTTCTGGTTCGAAGCTATCGACCCATTGATCAGTCAGTATGTCACGAATTGATCTTTAGATGGCACTTGCCCACCATTCCCTCTCGTTGGAAAAATTCCCGATGCGAACAAGCGCCACGAGTTCCCTCTTCCGGGCCCCCGATGGGCGTAGTTACGCCTTCGTTTTTTCCCTGGTTACCTCCCTTTTCCTGCTGTGGGGAATCCCCCATTCGCTGCTCGACGTCCTGAACCGCCATTTCCAGACCTCTCTTCACGTCACCCGGGCCGAGTCCGGCTTGGTGCAGGCGGCCGTCTATGGCGGCTACTTTCTCATGGCGATTCCCGCGGGCTGGATCGCCCGGCGTTATGGCTATCAGCGCGGCATCGTCTTGGGGCTCTCCCTCTTCGCTCTGGGAGCCTTCTGGTTCTATCCTGCCACATGGATTGCGGCGGGCGCTTCCCAGCCGATGGCCTTCGCCGCCTTTCTTGCCGGACTTTTCGTGATCGCCCTCGGCCTAACTTGCCTGGAGACCGTCGCCAATCCTTATGCCACCGTGCTCGGTCCCGCCGTCTCGGCGGCCAGCCGGATCAACATGGCCCAGACCGGCAACGCCCTTGGCTGGATCCTGGGGCCCATCATTGGCGGGTTCTTCATCTTCTCCTCTCCTGCCGGAAGTAACGATAGCAACGCCGGACTGGCCTTTCCTTACGCCCTGCTCGGCGGCGTGGTGACTGTTTTGGCCGTCCTTTTCTCGCGAATTAGGCTGCCCGATGTCGATCCCCAGGCCGAATTTGCCGAGGCGGGCGGCGAGGATACTGACGAGCGCTCCCTGCTGAAGCGTCCCCACTTCTCCCTGGCCGTTGTTGCTCAGTTCTTCTATGTCGCGGCGCAGACCGGAGTGAATAGCTTTTTCATCAATTACATGATTGAGACCGCTGGCTGGAAAGAGCAGGCCGCGGCCTATCTCCTTGGCTTCGGTGGAATGGGGCTATTTGCGGTCGGGCGGTTGTCGGGCAGCTTTTTGATGCGGCGAGTTCCCCCTCATCTGCTGCTTGCCCTCTATGCCGCTGTAAACGTGATATTGATGGGAGTGGTGGTGGGCGGACGGGGGATGCCGTCGTCGGTGGGCTTGGTTGGTTGCTATTTTTTCATGTCGATCATGTTTCCCACCCTATTTTCTTTGGGGCTGCATGGCCTGGGGAGCCATACCAAGCGCGGTGCTTCGGCGCTGGTGATGGCGATCGTAGGCGGAGCTGTTGCCCCGATCCTGATGGGATGGATTGCCGACCGCACCTCGATGCGGCTGGGCTTTCTAATTCCCATGGGATGTTTTGCGGTGATCGCCCTCTATGCCTTCTTCTGGAAGAAACTGTATGGCCGGGAAACGACTGTCTGAACTCCCCTTGGGTGGAGTCTCTTAGTGAAACGGTGTATCGGCGGGGGACATTGCCTCCGGGGCTGAGGCCCAGCGTGGATTCGGCTGTGGACCCATCTTGAGAATTAGGGTTCCGCCCTTGGCCAACTCCTCCTGGGAGAACCAGCAGCGGTCCAGGGGATTTCCGTTCAGCGTGGCCGACTGGATGTAGAGATTCTGCGGTCCATTGTTCTCTGCCACGATCGTGAAGGAGCCTCCCGGATAATATTTCGGATCGAGGCGGATCGTCGCCTTGTTGAGAAGCGGGCTGCCGATGGCATAGACGCCGGAAGTGGGGCTGACCGGATAGAAACCCATCGCGCTGAGCACATACCAGGCCGACATCTGGCCGCAGTCATCGTTGCCGCAAAGCCCGTCGGGCGCGTCAGTATAGAGTTCCGACATTACCTGGCGGACGTGGGCTTGGGTCTTGAAAGGAACCCCGGCATAATCGTAGAGATAGGCCACGTGGTGGCTCTGCTCGTCACCCTGCGAGTATTGGCCGATCCGTCCGCTGATATCGATTGGGGCATGAAGGATGTCGCTGCTTTCGTCGAACATTTTGTCGAGCTTGGCCACGAACGGAGCATCGCCTCCCATCAGTCCGATCAGGCCGGGAACATCCTGAGGCACGAAGAAGAGGTATTGCCAGGCGTCGGCCTCGGTCAGATCGGAGGTGCAGTCCTTGGGATTGAAGGGTGTCTTCCAGGAACCGTCAGCCATCCGTCCCCGCATGAATCCGGTCGCCGGATCGTAGACATTGCGATAGTTTTGTGCTCGCTGGGCAAACAACGCAGCATCGTCGGTCTTGCCCAAGGCCCGCGCCATCTGGGCGATAGTCCAGTCGTCATAGGCCGTCTCAAGGGTGCGGGAGGTTCCCTCGCGATGGTCGGCGGGAATGTAACCGAGACGGCGATAAAAATCCTGGCCATTGCGGTCATTCATGGCGGTATCGCGCATGGCAGCGTAGGCCTTCTCGGCATCGTAGCCGCGAAAGCCTTTGCGGTAGGCGTCGACGATCACCGGAACCGAATGATAGGCGATCATGCACCAGGTCTCGTTGCTCGCCAGGGGCCAGATGGGGAGCGAGTGCTGCCCGAGTTGGTCGTAAAAGGCTAGTTCCGTATTCACAATGTCGTTCACCCGTCCTGGCTGGAGCAGAGTGATCATTGGGTCCTCGGCGCGGAAAGTATCCCAGAAGGAAAAGGTCTGATAATATTGGAAGGAAGCGTTGTGAACCTGATGATCTGCGCCCGGATAACTTCCGTCGGCATTGTTAAAGAGATTGGGGGCGATCATCGAGTGGTAGAGAGCGGTGTAGAAGGTCCGCACCACCGCAGGATCAGCGCTCTCCGCCGTGACGACGGAAAGATGATCGTTCCAAACCTTGCGCGCCGCCGTGACCGTGCCGTCGAAGTCCCAGCCCGGAATCTCGGCGGCCAGATTCTTGCGTGCCTCCTCGATCCCGGTCGGAGAAATGCCGACCTTGACGAGAACCTTTTCCCCCGCCTGGGTTTGGAAATTGAGATAGGCCTGGACCGATTTGCCTCGGACCGACTTCACATTGGGCAAAACGGTTAAGTCGACTTGGAAGGTGGTCGAGATGATCGGCTTGGAGAATTCGGCCACAAAATAGTAGGTCTTGTCATGTGCCCATCCCGCGCTACGGCGATAACCGGAAATAATCGTCGGGCTTTCTACGTTCAAGACCGAGTCGGTGGCATGGTTATTGATGCCGTGGTTTAGATCTATCAAGATGTGGGCGGAGTCCGCGGCGGGAAAGGTATAGCGGTGAAATCCGGCATGAAGCGTGGCTGTGAGCTCGACGTTGATCCCGCTATCCTCCAAGAGCACCTGATAATAGCCGGGGCGGGCGGTTTCATGGTCGTGGGAAAAGCTGGAACGATACCCCGAGTGGGGAACCTTCGGATCTCCTTCCTCCCAGCGAAGAGGGCCGACGGTTGGTTGCAGGAGGATGTCCCCCAGGTCGCCGATGCCCGTCCCAGAAAGATGGGTGTGGCTGAAGCCGATGATCGTCGTATCCAGCCAGTTATAGCCAGAAGACCAGTCCCATCCTACGGTGCCGGTATCAGGACTCAGCTGGACTAGGCCAAAGGGCAGCGTCGGCCCTGGAAATGTATGTCCATGGGGGGAGGTCCCGACGAAGGACCGGACCTCATCGACAGGTCCGGCCTGAAGTCCGGCGACCAGCAAAAGCATGGGCAGAAAAAAGAGAAAGCGCGTCATATAGGGTTGATTCGATGAAGAAAACTCCCATTGTATTAAAACGTTTTATCAACACAACTCATCTTTGGTTCCTTCTAGACTTAAACAAGCCCGCGCCATGCCCTCTCTCCCCGTTCCCGTCAGCGCCCCCTTCCATTCCAGGCAGGGCGGAAATCCTTCCTCCTCACGGCTCGCTTTGACTACTGTCACCGCGCTCTTCTTCATGTGGGGGTTCATCACCTGCCTTAACGATATCCTCATCCCCCATCTCAAAGCCGTTTTCGCTCTCAATTACTTTCGTTCCTCTCTGATCCAGTTCTCATTCTTCGGAGCCTACTTTCTGATTTCGTTGCCGGCGGGTAAGATCGTGGCGCGTCTCGGTTACCAACGGGGGATGATCGCCGGCCTCCTGACTTGCGCGGCCGGAGCCCTCCTCTTTCAGCCTGCCGCCAGCCAAGTTTCCTACCCGCTTTTTCTAGGGGCTCTCTTCGTCCTTGCCAGCGGCACCACCATCCTACAGGTGGCAGCCAATCCCTATGTCTCGGTCCTAGGCGATGTAAAAACGGCCTCCAGCCGCCTTAACCTCGCCCAAGCCTTCAATTCCCTGGGCACTACCGTGGCCCCTTTCTTCGGCGGCTGGCTGATCCTGGCGGCAGCCGGTTCCATGGCGGCGATGACTCCGCTCGAACAGGCAGCCTCGGTCAAAGGGCCCTATCTCTTCATTGCGGTCGCCTTGGGAATGCTGGCGCTCCTGATCGGCTTTCTCAAGTTGCCGTCTATCCCGGCCGTGGAAGGGGATGAGGAACATTCGTTTGCCGGGCTGTTCGAAATCCGGCATCTTGTCATGGCCACCATCGGGATCTTTCTCTACGTGGGAGCCGAAGTCTCCATCGGAAGCTACTTGATCAATTTCATGGGCGATCCCGAAATCGGCGGCCTTTCTCCGCAACGGGCGGCTCATTATGTCGCCTACTATTGGGGGGGGGCGATGGTCGGCCGATTCATCGGTTCAGCCCTCCTTCAGAAGATGCGCCCCAACCGCCTGTTGATGCTCCACGCCGCCACCGCAGTGGCACTCCTCGGCATTGCTCTTTGCTTCCGGGGTCAGATGGCGATGTGGGCCGCAATTTTGGTCGGTCTTTGCAATTCGATCATGTTCCCCACTCTCTTTACCCTTGGCATAGCGGGCCTCGAACACAGAACCAGCCGGGGATCGAGTCTCCTGATCATGGCGATCGTGGGCGGAGCTATCATTCCCGTCCTGACGGGACGCCTAGCCGATGCGATTGGCATCCAGCACGCCTTGATCATCCCGGTGCTTTGCTATCTCTACATCGTTTATTTCGGCATCGATGGCTGGAAGCCTCGGAAAGCGGCGTCGGAAAGCCGAATCTAACGGTCTTGGCCTCGATCCGAATTCCCTCAGCTTGCTAGATGAAGCGCTTGCACCTTCTTCTTACCCTGTGCCTCCTGGCGTTGGCCCATGCCGATGAGACCGCTCCATCGCCCTGCGGCAAAAGTTTCACCGTTTCCGGCAGCATCACCCATTTTAAGACTCCTGCCAACGTAAGCATCGACGGAGAGGACAATCTGGGCACATTCAGTGAGGAAGTCTACGGCCCGTCCTTCACCGCCAAGGTGGAAGGCCTTCCGGAGGGGGACTACAAGATCGAGATCGATCTTGCCGAAGTCTATTCCAATGCGCCGGACCAGCGCGTCATCCATATCGCCAGCGGAGAGACCATCCTGGCCGATCATCTCGATCTGATTGCCACAGCCGGTTTCGCCAAAGCCTACAAGATTCAGGGCACCGTTCATCATCTGGACGACGCGGTGGGAGGCCCGCTCACCCTCACCTTCACCGGAATCAAAGGTAACGCCAAGTTCAACGCCATCCACATCTATGATTCGCAAGGCGGCGGAGTCGCCTGCGTCAAGGCGATCGACCTCGTCGATACCGCCGACGCCGCAGCCTCCAAGATCCCCCAGGTCTCCGGTCCGATCCTCTATACCGATCCCGATCGCCCGATGAATGCACGGATCGACGACCTTATTCGCCGCATGTCGCTTTCCGAAAAAGCGGGACAGTTGGTTAACGCCGCCCCGGCGATTCCCCGTCTGAACCTACCGGCCTATAACTATTGGAGCGAATGCCTGCACGGTGTTGCCCGTAACGGCCATGCCACCGTCTTTCCACAAGCCATCGGCATGGCCGCGACTTGGGACGATGGGCTGGTCTATCGCATCGGCCAAGTCATCGCCGACGAAGGGCGGGCGAAGTATTATCAGGCGATCCGCGACGGCGAAGGTGGCAAGGACAACCGAGGCCTCAATTTCTGGGCGCCCAATATCAATATTTTCCGCGATCCCCGTTGGGGACGGGGACAGGAAACCTATGGGGAAGACCCGTTCCTCACCTCGCGTATCGCTGTCGGCTTCATCACCGGCATTCAACAAATGAAAAACGGCTATCTTGAGGCGATGGCCTGCGCCAAGCATTTCGCGGTACACAGCGGCCCGGAAGCAGGCCGAAGAGGTTTCAATGTCGATCCCGACACACGCGATCTCTACGAGACCTACCTACCGCAGTTCGAAGCCGCCGTCGAGGAGGCGAAGGTCGGCGCCGTCATGGCTGCCTACAATGCCATTTACGGCGTCCCCAGCGCCGCCAATCGGTGGCTCCTGACCGATCTCTTACGCGGCACCTGGGGATTCCAGGGGCATGTGGTCTCCGATTGCGGAGCGGTGGGAAACATCTCCGGGGAGCAACATTACGCGCAGGGGAACGAGGCCGCCGCCGCAGCGGCTCTCAACGCGGGCCTCGACCTGGAATGCGGAGGAACCTTCCGAGCCCTTCCCAAGGCGCTCTCCGAAGGGCTGGTCACCGAGAAAGAAATCGACACCGCGCTGCACCGGGTCCTCGAAATCCGCTTCCGTCTCGGCCTCTTCGATCCCCCCGAGCGCGTTCCCTTTTCGAATATCCCCATGTCGGACGTCGAAAGCCCGGCCCACCTCGAACTCGCCCGCGCTGCCGCCCGCGAGTCAATCGTCCTCCTCAAGAACGATGGCGGTGTCCTCCCTCTCGATAAATCAAAACTGAAACGAGTGGCCGTCATCGGTCCCAATGCCTCCACGAGTCTCAACGGCAACTACGAGGGTCAGCCGACCCATTCCATCACCATTCTCGAAGGAATTCAGAAGGAACTGGGCGCCGCCGTTCCGGTCGATTATGCGCAGGGAGCCCCCTTGACCTATAAGACAAACCAGACTCCAAATTCCGAGATGTTCCACAAAGCCGTCGCCATGGCCAAAGCGGACGACCTGATCATTTATGTCGGAGGCCTCGATACCCAGTTGGAAGGAGAAGAGTCGAGCTACGAGAGTCCCGGATTTTCCCATGGCGACCGCACCCGCATTGAATTGCCGGAAGCTCAGGAGAAGCTGTTGCGGGCCCTTCGGGCCACGGGAAAGTCTATCGTCTTCATCAACTGTAGCGGAAGCGCCATCGCCATGCCATGGGAAGCCCAAAACATTCCCGCCATCCTCCAGGCTTGGTATCCGGGCGGCGAGGCTGGCACCGCCGTCGCCGACGTGCTCTTCGGAAAATACAATCCCGCGGGCCGCCTTCCCGTCACCTTCTATGCCAAGACCGAGGATCTACCCGCTTTCACCGATTACCGGATGGCAAACAGAACCTACCGCTATTTCCAGGGGAAGCCGCTCTTTCCCTTTGGCCACGGCCTAAGCTATACCACCTTTCAGTACCTTCCGCCGACGCCTGCCACCGCTTCGATCAATTCCGATGAAACGCTCCATATCGAAATCCCAATCAAAAATGCCGGCCAGCGCGCCGGAGACGAAGTCGTACAAGTCTACCTCCGACATAAAGATTCTCCAGTCCCACAACCGATCCATTCCCTGATCGCTTTCCGGCGGGTATCGATCTCCGCTGGTGCCACCACGAGCGTTGCCTTCGAAATTCCCGTCGAGCGCTTTCATTACTGGAATATCAAGAAGGACGCCTATGTCATCGATCCCGGTGCCTATGACGTCGAGATCGGCGCCTCTTCCAGCGATATTCGACAGGTTTGCAGGATAACGGTGAATGGCGATTGATATGGAAGATCGCGACCCAAGCGAAGAAATACCCCCCCACAACCAACTAATAGGAGATAAATGATGCAGATCAGAACCGATGAAGCCACTCAAACCTATTTGCCAGAAACCGCTCCCACAACGGGTTCTTCCGATGATTTTAATGCTCTCTTTGATCAATCTATAGAAACGTCCTCCACCAGTTCCAACCCTCTGTCGAATGGGGATTTTATCGTCATGGATGGGACGATGCTGGAGAAGGCCAGTGTCGGAAATTTTTTGACCGACGACGACCAGAATATACTCGGCAACAACGGCAGCTTTGAAGGCCCGGAGGGCCAGCTTGCCATGGCGGTCGCTTGGGCGCGGCAAGAGGGGGCTCTGACAGGACCTCTAACCGACGAGGCCTTGGACCAGATCGCCCAAAATCCCATTGTGGGAGGCATGATCAATTCGTCCGTGATTGCCCAGGTCAAAGCCCGCCTGGCCGAGCAGCAGGCGGCCTGATCTGCGCGTCCTCTTATACACCCATCAAGTTGCCGACAGCAGCGCGGTCATTTTTCTGATATATTGAGGTTCCCGTTTGAAGAAGAAGCGGAAGCCGCCGAGGCTGGTCGTAACGACATGTCGATGACATCGTCGGCGCGCTCGGGAGGATTCACCACGAGTTCGGCAAGTTTACCATCGACAACGCGTCCCTGAACGGTTGTCTGGAAGGGAGCGTTTAACTTGAATTCGGCGTTCCAGTCCTTTGGCCAAGCCGGGAAGAGCAGTAACTTTCTGCCCACGGGTTGCAGAAGCATCTGCTGCAGGCCATTCTCGCCGTTGCCACCGTTATCTTCGTCGGGCATGTAATCGTTGCCGTGCGCCCAAAATGCCGGAAACTTCAGATGCGGGTCGGTCCGCAAGAAGTTGAAGTGAACGTATTCCTTGGCGATATCGGTCAATCCCAGCATTGCGGCCTGAATGGGATCTTGCACCCAGCATCCCTTCCCTTTGCATTTCCGGGCATAAAAGGTTTGGATCGCCAAATCCAGGTCGGGCCTTTCCAAGCCGTAAAGCCGGAACGGATAGATGGCGTACAGTTCGGGGTTTTCGGTATTGCGCATCTTCATCGTCTGCGGTCCCTCATAGGGTAGAAGCACTTTCTTTCCGTTGACCACCCCAGTCGGCAAATCCGGAAGGATCGATTCCATTTTCTGCCATTCGTCACGAGTCGCCGCATCCACCAAATCGTCGGGCAGCGCAATCATCCGGGCCAAAATTGCGTGAAGACCGGCAATGTCCGGTGCCGGATTGCTCGCTTTCCAATACATCTCGATCGCATTGTCGGGATCAAGCAGCAATTTGCCGTCGGGTCCGGGATAGAAGTGCTCGTTGAAAAAGGTCAGCCCGGCTGAAATCATCGGGATCGCGGTTTCCTTCTCGAACTGTGTGTCGCCGGTGTACTCGACGTAGTCGAGCATCATCATGCCGAGGTCGAGGATGTCGGTGAAGTAGAGGTCATTCCAGTTCTCCGGCATCTCCGGGCCCGCGTACTTAAGCCCTCCCCAGAACGGCGTCACCTCAGCGAAACAGCTGCCCCCATGCCCATAATAAGCCCGCACGACCGGCTCATTTGCCTTCATCATCGCCTCGTACATCTTGAAAAGGGGCATCATCTCGTCGAAGTCGCCCGCCTCGAGCCGCGGCCAATACAATGCCCTGGTATTCTGGAACCAGTATTGCCCTCCCCAGTCGCGATAATCGGCGTCTACTGGCGTCGCATCGCCGGTCTTGTTGGTTCGGAAAGGATCATCGACCACGAAAATCGAACCGTTGAATTTGATCGGATAAGCTCCACGCCCCGCACAGGCCGTAATAAATCGTTGGAGCACATATCCTCGAGTCACCTCGTCAGCCTCCTGGGGACCCGTCGCAAAGATCCAGCTGCGGTGCCAGAAGGCATCCCACCATTGACGATGGGCCAGACGTGTCTGCTCGAGATCCAGCGCATCGACCTCGGCCATCAACGCTCCCAAGCGGGAGAGCCATTGCTCCGGAGTATCGGTCACGGCGGTCAACGGAACAATCGTCACCAATTGGCTGGTGGTTGGCGTCGACGATTCCAACGTGCGTTGATCCCGACCGACCAGACCTTCGCCGCTCATCACCGCCCCGAATGTCAAATTGGCCAAATGAGGGTCGACTTTGGAATCGGAAGGGTTGCGATGGTACCAAACGATCTGGTTGGCCTGATTGGGGAGTGTCTTGACGATGTCTTCCTTCCTCCAATCGTCGAGGGTCACGCGACATGAAACCGGTTTCCCGCTCGTCATCTCGATCCGGATCGCCGGGTGGTTGGCATCGACCCAGACGCGCAGGTCAACCTCCCCGTCGCCATCTCCTTCCCGGATGTCGATTTCTCCCTCATGAAGATGAAGCACCTGGGCAAAGGAGGCCCCAGATGCCAATGGACCGGGGGTAATCGCGATATGGCCCCCTCCCACCTTCATCAGGCCGCGCGGTCCCTGGTTTTGTTCACCCCAAGAATCGGTTTTGCCGATGTAAAATCCCAAATCTCCGGAGGGCTCGACCCAGACATTCAAGCCGATATCGCCATTGCCGACGGGCATCGACTGCTGGGACGATGGGCCGGGGATATTCCAACTCACATTGCAGCCATCGAGAAGAGGTCCCAGGTCGAAATCAGCTGCAACGGCTATTCCCTGTATTACCAATGCCAGGCAGACAGCCGCTACCAAATAACTCCCAAAGCACGGTTTTCTTAGGAACGAGGGGCTATCGGAACTATTTCCATGGATACAAAGGGGCTGCATCACCAATTTAGAATAGATTAAACGTTTATTCTTTTGTTACAATGGGAAAACTATGGTCTTCCCCTTCGTTTGGATACGTCATGCCCTAATTGCCGGGAGTCTCTCCATGGCACTCTTTTCGCCCCTTAAAACCGCCGATGCTCAGGACCAGATCTCCTCGACGCCATTTGCCGGAACAGTCCACGTCTTCCTGATCGCAGGGCAATCCAACGCCAATGGACACGCTCCGGCAACGGACCTGCCTCCTTCGTTGCAGTCCCCGCAAGCCGACGTCCTTTACTATTACGATACCCTTAAATCAGAAACCCCTCCCACGCTTGGACCTTTGGCTCCCCGCCCGACCTTTGGCCCGGAGATAACCTTCGGGCGTTCGATGGCCGATTTTTACGCCGGTTCCGGCGACAAGGTCGCGATCCTGCAGTATGCGGTCGGCGGCAGTAATCTTTACGCCCATTGGCGGCCTGCGGCAACGCCGGACAAGCAAGGGCCTCTTTTGAAGGCGTTTTTGAAAACCGTGGCTGACGGTATGGCCGCTCTGAAGCAGGCCAATCCCAACGCCAAGATAAAGATCGAAGGATTGCTCTGGATGCAAGGAGAAGCCGACGCCGCCGCCGGGCCGCCGGACACAACAGAATATGCCAGCAATTTGGCGGCAATCATTCAGGTCTTCCGCCGCTCCTTCGGAGACCATTTGCCCGTCCTGGTTGGCCGTCTTTCTTCGAAACAAAGTTCACTGGCCACCCATTTGGAAGAAATCCGCCAAGCCCAGGAATCGGTGACTGCTATCGACTCTGACTCGAAGCTGATCGATACGGATAGCTGTGAAACCTTGCCCGATCACCTTCATTTTAATGCTCAGGGACAGCAGGCATTGGGCAAGCTTTTTGCTACCACCATGCAGGCGATTCTCTCTGCCGTCTCTTCCTCCACTCAGTGAATGAAGCTACCTCTATTTCCAAGGGAAGCCGCTAAGAGGATTGCTGGTTACCGCATTCCAGGCGATTTCCTGAAGAGACCGATTGAGTGCCTCATCCCATTTCGGATTATTCGCTTTGGCCAGGACGTCGGGCATAGGGAGCCCAATCGGGCTGCGGCGATAGATCACAGAGAAATTGCAATAACTGACCAATGCTTTCAAAGGCGGTGTCGGATGACCGATTCCATCGGCGAAAAGATCCGATTGCTTGGAGATGCCGGGGATTTCTCCCGCCATGATCTTTTCGCGTAATGCCACGACCGCCTGTCCTGCCGGAACGACGAATAGCACCTGCTTGCCTAGCTTGGCGTTCAAGGCCGAGACGTAATCGTCCATTTCCTTAAAATAGGGATCATGCAGCGCATGCAAATCGGCAGAGGTGGCAGCGTCAAAATCAACCCACTTGTCATCCGCGGGATCGGGCCAGATGAATTTGTCATGGGGAATCCAAAACTCCTGAATAGTCACTCGCACCTGCGGATTGTAGGTGTAGGCCAATTGCGTGAATTTCTCGATTCCCTCGTCGGGATGTAGCATGCAAGCCAGGGTGAGAACATCGACTTTTCCGGCGATGAGCGCCGCCTTGGCCTCATTCTTATCATCCGGCACATTCCAATGCTGAATTGCCATTGATCCCCCGATCTTTGATACCCCAACGATGACATGGCCTTTGATGCCCGCCTTGGCTGCCATATCGGCCAGGATTTCCGGAACGAACCAAGCGTGAAAACTGTTGCCGCAAGTGAAAACACGGAGCCCAGTAGTGATCGGGCCGATCTCATTTTCGAGAGAACTCGAAGTTGGCGGAGCGATCTCTTGGCTCCACGCGGAGGCCATTACCAAGCTAAAAAGACAGAAAAGGAACTTGGTTTTCATCAGAAGTCTCTTTATTACATAAAACGTTTAATTAAATATAGTCGCTATTGAGAGTTGTTGTCACGCACAATGCATAAGCATGCGTATCGAGCTTAGCAAAAGGGAATTATTGGGGGGTGATGCTTATCGCGCCAAGGTTCTCTACATCGACCAGAGGGATTCGTCCCGTTCATTGCTCTTCCAACTCGATCTGCTCGAATCCCTTGGTTTTTCTATGTATGAAACCCTTCTCCGAAGCAGTGTCTTTGCCTGCTATTTGGCGTAAATAGGACGATTTGAATTATCAGATGGATCATTCCGGAATGGCAGATACTGGAGCCAGGATTTCCAAGGATGGTAATTCCATACTTATTTCCTTTTGCTTTTTCGCTTTGATTGGATTGAGTCTTGGAGCCGTTTCTCTAAGGGCGACGCCGGATGATCTGACGCTTTGGTACAACCAGCCGGCCCACTCGGCAATCAACGAGGGCTTGCCTATTGGAAACGCGCGAATCGGCGGGCTGGTTTGCGGCAAGCCTGCGGACGAACGGGTTGTCCTCAATGAGGACAGTCTTTGGACTGGAGATGTCAATTCCTCTGGCGATTACGGTCATATGGGTAGTTATCAGGTTTTGGGCGAGCTTCACATTGCTTTTCCCGGGCATCAGGTGGCTACGGACTATCGGCGCGATCTTGATATCGGGACCTCTCTCGCACATGTCTTCTATCGATTCGACGGCATTGCCTATACGCGGGAATATTTCGCCAGCTATCCCGATCAAGTCATTGTAATTCATATCGCGGGCGACAAGCCGGGAAGCTGTGCGGGGACGATTGACTTCTCGGACGGACACAAAGCGCCGACTATGGCCAGTGGAAATCGACTGACCTCCGCAGGAACGCTCGATAACGGTCTCAAATATGAGACCCAGATCGTCGCCGTGAACGAGGGTGGAATGCTTCAGGCAGTTGATGGCAAGCTCTCCTTTAACGGTTGCAATGCGGTGACGCTTTTTATTGGGGCGGGAACCGATTACGCCATGGACTTCGACAAGGGCTATCGCGGAGAGGCTCCCCATTTACGCGTGACGACGCAGGTCGACGCGGCGGCTGCCAAATCCTATGACGTCCTTAAGCAGGCCCATGTCGCCGACTTTCAATCCCTATTCAATCGGGTCTCAGTCGACTTCGGCTCCGCTACCGAAGGGCAAAAGGCGCTTTCCTTCGACAAGCGGAAACTCGAGGCGGCGGAGACAATCGATCCCGCGTTGGAAAGGCTTTTATTCCAATACGGGCGCTATTTGTTGATCTCCTGCTCACGTCCGGGAGGTCTTCCCGCGAATCTCCAGGGGCTTTGGAACGAAAGCAACTCCCCCAAATGGGCCTCGGATTATCATACGAATATCAATATCGAAATGAATTACTGGCTGGCTGAGTCAACGAATCTTGCCGAATGTCAGCTCCCCTTCTTGAATCTCGTCCAGAGCCAGCTTCCGGCATGGCGCCAAACCGCGCTTGCCTCCACGGATCTGAAGACTCCTGACGGGAAAATGACGAAGCGTGGTTTCGCCATCCGGACGTCGCATAACATTTTCGGTGGCATGGGATGGAACTGGGATCGGACGGCCAACGCCTGGTACTGCCAGCATTTTTGGGAGCACTATGCTTTCGGCCGGGACAGGCAATACCTGCAAGACGTCGCTTATCCGGTGATGAGGGAGACTTGCCAATACTGGGAGGACCACCTCAAGACGTTGCCGAACGGCCGGCTCGTGGTTCCTGATGCATGGTCTCCCGAACATGGCCCAATCGAGGACGGCGTCAGCTATGCCCAGGAAATCGTTTGGGATCTTTTCACCAACTACATTCAAGCCAGTGAGGCCCTTGATATTGACGATGACGAGCAAGCGAAAGTGACCGCTATGCGGGATAATCTTGTGGTGCCTGGGATCGGCAGTTGGGGCCAGCTTCTGGAATGGATGACGGAGAAACAGGGAAAAGATCCGGCCCACCCGGAATTGGATACACCTGAAGACCATCACCGCCACACCTCCCATCTGTTCGGAGTCTTTCCGGGGCGGCAAATCAGTCCCGCCAAGACTCCGGAGTTGGCGGAGGCCGCGAAGGTCTCGCTCGCTGCTCGCGGCAACGACGGAGACGTTCGCGAATGGTCATTCGCATGGCGAACGGCCCTATGGGCTCGTCTGCTCGACGGAGACAAGGCACATGGGCAGCTGCAGCAGCTTTTTTCGGATCGAAACACCTGTCTGAATCTCTTCGGGCTTCATCCGCCGATGCAGATAGATGGGAATTTCGGCATCACTGCGGCAATCGCTGAAATGCTTCTTCAGAGCCAGTCAGGGGATATCGTCCTCCTTCCGGCGCTGCCTTCAGTTTGGCCTCAGGGTTCTTTTACAGGGCTTCGAGCGCGCGGTGGATATGTGGTCGATGCTTCGTGGAAGGATGGGAAACTCGTGGCGGCAATGATCCGAAACATCTCCGGTCCTGGTTCCTGCCGGGTCATTTGCGAAGGAAAGAGCATCGATCTCAAGATTGATCAGGGACAGGGCGTAAAGGTAACCCCAGACGAGTTTCAATAGTTCTGGAGAACTTTTGTCGGGCCTTTCCGCAGATCACCATACTATCTGATAATGAAATGGCTGGCGGAAGGGATCTCTTCATTTTGGTTAATCTTATCAACAGGGCGATTTTAATTGGCAAAAGCGAGTTTTCTACTAGAAAGATGATTAATCGTTTTATTAATTTTGGTGATGCTTGCATATTTGACGAGAGCCTGCGTAATGGCGTTGGCATTGAGTTTTTCAGTGCCGGTTCTTGCTCAGAACGTTGCTTGGCAGGCTCCCAAGGGGCTCCAAGGCGATGGCGATGTATCCAATCTTGGCGCTTCCGTCGACGGCATTCAGTGTTATGTAGGATCAAACGTCCAAAATTCGCACCAGCCGGCCACTGATCTCACCATCGGCGATGAGATTTTTCACACCATTAGGGGTTCGGGAAAGGATTACGGGGATGGAACCATCTCCTTCTCCAGCGGAACCCAAGCCCAATTTTTCAATGGAAACCTCCGATCGCCGCCAGATATAGCCAGTCGCTACAATGCCCTTCCCATAGGTGATGGCGTTTCTGATAATTATAGCCGGTTGGTGAGCAATGGAGCCTACTTCAAGGCGGGCCCTGTCAGCATAATCTCTTTCGGAAAACTGACACCGGGCCATTATTACCAGGTCCAGCTTTGGGGGTTCGTGCAGAACGACTGGCGTAACGTGGTTCATTTTTCCGACGATTTGGGAAATATCGGTTCGCTTGATGCGGGAGCACACCTCCCTAAGACGGGTCCCCTCGATCCCGGCCAATCCTACGGCGAAACAATAACCGGACTCTTCCAGGCTTCCGGTGCCGAGGCCTCCATCATATGGGCGGCGGGGGAGGGGACCCCCTATCCCGCCCTCAGCGCGGTTGCTTTGCGTGATGTGACAGCAGTTCCCGATGTCGCGGAAACGGTGGCGGCGGCGGCCTCTCCTCTTCCGGTCAAGGCACGGGACGATCTTCCCGGCTTTGCCGGCATGGACGTATGGAAGAATCTATCCTACGCCCATGTCGGACGGCATTCCCTGGCGCTGGATCTATTCATTCCTCAACAGGCGAAGCGGCCGGTGCCGCTCGTTGTCTATATTCATGGAGGAGCCTGGGGAGGGCTCGATAGAACCGAAGGCTTCGCCAACGAGCTCCTCCAGCATGGGTTTGCCCTGGCCTGCGTCGATTATCGCCTGACCAACGAGGCCGTCTTTCCAGCTCAGGTGCAAGACTGCAAGGCGGCGGTTCGATGGCTGCGCGCCCATGCCGCGGAATACGGTTATGGAGCCGATAAAATTGGCGCCATCGGAGACTCGGCAGGAGGGCATCTTGTCGCGATGCTGGGGGTGACTCCCGATGATCCCGATTTGGAAGGGGATGAGGGAAATCCAGGGGTTTCTAGCCGGGTTCAGGCCGTTGCCGATTATTTCGGTCCCACGGATTTGATCGCTCTGGGAGCAAGCGCGACCACCGGCCCCATTCCACAACTCCTTGGCGGTCCTGTCGATCAGAACAAAGAAAAGGCCCGCCAAGCCAGCCCGCTCTTCTTGGTGACCGCCGCGGCTTGTCCCTTTGTCATCGTGCACGGAGACAGTGACAAACTTGTTCCCATCCAGCAAAGCATCGATTTTTACAATGCCCTGCAAAAGGCGGGCGTCCCCTCTCAATTCTATACGATGCCGAATGCCGGCCATGGGGCCAATAATCCTCAAGCCTTCGATCTGGTGGTCTCTTTTTTTGACAAGTATCTCCGTTAAACAGCAATTTTGAAAAAGTGAAAAAATGACCAAAGCAAACCTCTTCAGGTGCTTCCGAAACAATATTGCCGTCCTGGGCACGATCGGATCCTTGCTTTTTTGTTCCCGGGGCATTGGCCAATCACTTCCGTCGACGGACGACTCGGATGCCGTCCAGGCCAAGGTCGAAGACCTCCTATCCAGACTTTCCATCGATGAGAAAATCAAACTCATGCACACGCAGGGTTTCATTGAAACCATACCGGTTCTCAATTTCCCCCCCAGTACGCTCAATGACGGGCCTTTAGGCGTTCGAAGGACGACCAGCACGGCCTTTCCTTCCGCCATCTGCATGGGGAGCAGCTGGGATCGGGACTTGATTTATCAGACGGCTGCAGCAATCGGCAGTGAAGCCAAAACGTACAAAAACACGCTGGTCCAGCTAGGGCCGATGATCAATTTGATACGGCATCCTAACGGGGGCCGAAATTTCGAAATGTTTTCCGAAGATCCCTTTCTTGTGGGTTCATTCGGCATTTCTTATGTGAAGGGCATGCAATCGGAAAAGGTGGGAGCTTGTCCCAAGCACATGGCATGCAACGAGCAGGAAACCGATCGCAAAGGGGTTGATGTGATCATCGATGAGCGGACTCTGCACGAGGTTTATATGCTGCCTTTCGAGATGAACGTCAAAGAAGCCGATCCCTGGTTCATTATGACCGGTTACAACAAGGTCAATGGCGTCGAGTGCTATAAAAACAGCCATTTGCTCAAGGACATTGCCCGTGATCAGTGGAAATTCCAGGGGGCCTTTTGCAGCGATTGGACGGCCGTCCAGGATGCGGTCGGAGCCACGCGGGCCGGTTTGAATTTCGATCTCAACAGCGGCATGGCCTACGCGACCAAATTAAGTGGATTGGTGAAGGATGGAACGGTTTCATCCGGCACTATCGATGATCTCGTCCGCCCCATCCTGCGAGCATATGTTCTGTCGGGGTTGCTTGACGGGCCACGCCCGGGAGTGATCAATACTCCGGAGCATCAGCAATTGGCTCGTCGTGTCGCCGAAGAGGGGCTCGTCCTGCTGAAGAATAAGGATTCGCTCTTGCCGATCGATCCGGATTCGGTTCATCGGATCGCCGTCTTCGGCCCGAACGCCGACGTCCAGCATTGCAATGCAGGGGGAAGCGGGGCGGTCCAGCCTCCGTATGAAATCACTCCTTTGGAAGGTTTGCGCCGTTTCTTTGCCGGCAAGGCTGAGGTGACCATCCAACCCTATGAAGGGGCCATCGAGCCGATCCCGGCGGATTCATTCCAGCATGTTGAAGAGGGTCAAACGGTGGCTGGCCTTTCGGCGCATTATTTTAATACGCCTTCGCAAGGCCCCGCCCCCTCGGCCCTCGATCGAGTGGATCCTCGGTTGGATTTCAATTGGATCGACAACTCTCCTGCACAGGGGGCGGTTGACGCCGCCAAGTTCTCCGTCGCATGGGAGGGCGTCTTGAAGGCGCCGGCGGAGGGATGGTACACCCTCTCCGTAAACGCAAAGGGCAACTATTTCGTATCGCTAGACGGGCAGAAAATCATCAGTACGGCTCCTGAGGATCATTGCAATCGTCAGGTTGCCCGCATTTGGCTGACGCCTCAAAAAACGGCCCGGATTGAAGCCTCTTTCTTCAAAACCCAAAGCGATGCGTCCTTTACACTAAACTGGGAAGTGCCGACTTCGATATCGGATGCGGGCGAGCTTGCCGCGAAAGCCGATTTGGCCGTCGTAGTCGTCGGCACGAATCATCGGGACGAGGCGGAAGGCATGGACCGTTCGTTTTGGGACTTGCCCCCTGGCCAGGCTAATTTGATTCGCACGGTCGCGAAAGCAAACCCGAGGACAGTTGTGGTGATGGTCAATGGGTCGCCTCTGGAAATGGCTTCCTGGCAAGAAAGTGCGCCCGCCGTCATTGAGATGTGGTACGCCGGAATGGAAGGAGGAAGCGCCTTGGCGGACGCTCTTTTCGGTCGGATAAATCCTTCCGGAAAATTGCCGGTCACCATTCCTCAAAAGATAGAGGATGTGGCTTCAGATGGTCATTTTGCCACCATGAAGACAGTGGATGTGCCGGAGGGGGTGTTCGTCGGCTACCGGCATTTCGACAAAGATCAAATCGCGCCGCTCTATCCGTTTGGGTTTGGGCTGAGCTATACCAGCTTCTCTTATGGCCAATTGTCTGTGAAGCCGAGTGGTGATGGTGGGGAGATCGCCACCTACACTATTTCAAACACAGGGCGCATGCCTGGAACCGAAGTCTCTCAAGTTTATGTGGGAGCTAAGAATGGGAGCATTCCTCGTCCCATCCGGCAGTTGGAAGGATTCGACCGTGTTACGCTTGCTCCAGGGGAGACCAAGACCGTGAATGTGACATTGCCTGTCATGGCATTTGCGTATTACGACATCGACAAGAAGAGCTGGCGCGTTCCGCAAGGGGACTATTCGATCGAAGTGGGGGGATCGAGTCGATCTCTTCCGCTTTCCACCACCATTTCGGTTCCGGAGACCCTCATTTCGGAATGATTTTCGATCATATTTAGCCGTTAATTCAATCCGTAAAAATAATTGATAAAATTATTTTAACGGATTATCGGCCCGATGGAATTTTTAACACTGCTGGCGAACCCTAAAATCAAAAAGAAGGATTATGAATATCAATTATCGCACCTCCGATGTTAATGGCGTTAAAATTTTCTATCGGGAGGCTGGAAACCCGACCGCCCCCACGCTGTTGCTGCTTCATGGGTTTCCGAGCTCGAGCCACATGTTTCGTGATCTCATCCCCCTTTTGGCGGAGCGATTTCATTTGATAGCTCCGGATTTTCCTGGGTTTGGGCAGTCGGACATGCCTGATCGGAGTGAGTACCAATACACTTTCGCAAATCTCGCAAATACTATTGGTGGATTTACGGAGAAAACCGGTCTTAAAAAATTCGCGATTTATATTTTTGATTATGGTGCCCCGGTGGGACTTCGATTGGCCCTCAATTTCCCGGATCGAATCTCAGCGATCATTTCCCAGAATGGAAATGCCTACGAAGAGGGTTTGAGTAGTGGATGGGATCCTATTCGAGCCTACTGGAAGGACGCCTCGCAGGCCAATCGCGATGCCCTAAGGGCATTTCTCAAGCCTGAAACTACGACCTTTCAGTACACCCACGGTGTTAAGGACGTTAGCCTAGTTTCGCCGGATGGTCGCTCATTGGACGACTTTTATCTTGCGCGACCTGGGGCGGACGAAATTCAGTTGGACCTTTTCAAGGATTACGTCAACAACGTCACGCTCTATCCTCGGTTTCAGGAATACTTTAGAAAGCACCAGCCGCCGTTCTTGGCGGTGTGGGGAAAGGAGGATCCATTCTTCCTCCCCGTTGGAGCGGAGTCCTTCAAACGGGATATCCCCACTGCGACGGTCCAATTTTTTGACACAGGACATTTTGCCCTTGAAACGCACAATCGCGAAATAGCTGACGCCATTGTTCCATTTCTGACGAAAGCGGTTAGCTGCTAATCAGACTGATACAGGAATCTGAATATGCTTAATTCTAAAATAACCATCGTTCTGGTTCACGGTGCTTGGGCGGAATGTGCGAGCTGGAACAAAATCATATTTCCTTTGCAAAAGCAGGGATTTGGAGTGGTCTGCGCGCCTATTCCGTTGACGACGTTGAGTGATGATGTTGATGCGCTTGATCGGGAATTGGGCAGGGTTGAAGGCGATATTATCCTTGTCGGGCACGCATACGCAGGCGCTGTCATTGGCGCCACGAAAAATGAACGCGTAAAGCTGCTGGTTTATGTGGCGGCTCTTGCGCCGGCAGAGGGAGAAACCGTGGCGGAAGTCTTTTTCCGTGAGCCGCCTCATCCAAAGGCTCCAAAGCTGAGTCCCGATGAGAATGGGCTCATTTGGATGTCGTCGGATGGTTTCGAGGATGCATTTGCCCAGGATGCGGCTCCTGAACTGAAAGCAGCCCTCCTCGCCACCCAGCGGCCGATCAACGTGAAGTGCATTCAGGAGAAGGTTCCTCGACCGCTATGGAAGGATCGACCGTCCTGGTTTCTTATCGCAGAGAATGATCGGATGATTTCCGAAAAGACCCAGCGCTTTCAAGCCGAACGCATGGGAGCCATGGTGCGATCTCATGCGGTTGATCATTCACCAATGTTGACTGCGCCCGACGTTGTAGTTGACGTCCTTCTCGAAGCTATCCGTAAGACCGTAACAGACGTTTAGATCGCCTCTTCTTGGAAAGGAACCATGAAAAGCAATGTCGCAATCATTACTGGAGCCAGTCAAGGGATCGGTCGTGCAACGGCTTTGAGGCTGGCCAAGGACTTTTCCTGCCTTGTACTTGCCGCTCGCAATGGCGATGCCTTGAAAGAAGTGGCTGAGGCTGTCAAACAGGCGGGTGCCGAGGCGCTGCCTTTGCAACTTGACCTGCGGGAGCCAACAGCAGGCAAGGCTCTTGTCGATGAGGCTCTGAAGCGGTTTGGGAGAATCGATGCGCTTGTTAACATCGCCGGTGCGGTCCCGCAAATTGACCTCCTTGAGATGACCGATGCTCAGTGGGACGACGGCATGGCATTAAAACTGCACGGGGCGCGTCGTATCACGATCCATGCTTGGAACGCCCTAAAGGAATCGAATGGTTCTGTCGTCTTCACCTCCGGCAATTCCGCTGAAGCCCCTAAATCGGCCTATGCTGCGGTGGCAACAATCAATGCCGCGATTGTTGCGATGGCTCGCGCATTCGCCGAGCGCGGCGTTAAGGATGGTGTGCAGGTAAACAGCATTCTTCCTGGCCCTGTCCTGACCGATCGGCGCAGAACCTATATGCAGAAGTACGCTCCGGCTCACGGCATGACCTTTGACGAGGCGATGTTGAACTTTCCTGCCCAGGTCGGAATCGGCCGTTATGGACAACCCGAAGAGATTGCGGATCTCATGGCGTTCCTTGTGTCGCCCCAGGCGAAATGGATGACAGGAAGCGCGGTGCGTATGGACGGTGGTGAAATCAAAGGTGTCTAGCCAGCGCGGAAAGGGTGTCTTATGACCATCGGAAAGCAAATTACTCTCGGTTTCACGGCATTAATCGCGATCTTCGTCGTTGCCGGAACGTTTGGAAGCATGAAAGTGGTATCTACTCGGGCCGGAATTGTCGATGTGGTCGACAACTGGTTTGCAAGCGTCATTGCGCTGGATAGAATTGAAGTGGATTGCTTTTCTATCCGGGGTTTTCTTCAGAGCAATATGCTCAGTGATGATGCGACTGAGACGAAGAGCCTCGATGACAATGCGATGTCCATGTTGGACCAGATCGAAAGAGAGCTTAAAGACTATGCTACGAACGGTCTTCTTTGTGTCCCTCCCGCTCCTGATGAGCGGCCTCTCTATAACCAGACCCAGTCGGCCTTCCATGCATTTAAGGACAGCGTCATTCGCCTGCACCCCCTGATTGTAGCGGATCAAAAAAAGGACGCCCAGGCTCTCTATAATCAGGAGACTGCTCCTGCGATCAAGGCTCTGTTGGCTGCGGTGGAGAGCGAATCGGAGTTCAATCACGACGAAGGATCCAAATCTGGGAATAGGAGCGTCGCCACCGCCGACAGCACGGTGATTGCCTTGGTAGGCGGAATGGTCGTTGCGCTGATCATCGGTATCGGAATCGGTTATTCCATTGTGATCCGGGTCAATCGTTCGCTATCGAGTATTGCCCGAGCCTTGGGCGATGGGGCAACACAGGTCGTGAGCGCCGCCGGCCAGGTCTCGGCGGCAAGCCAGTCGTTGGCGGAGGGGGCGAGCGAACAGGCCGCTTCATGCGAAGAGACCAGTGCCTCGCTGGAGGAGGTGAGCAGCATGACGAAGCGTAATGCCGAGGGGGCCAATGCAGCGAAAAACTTTGCCACGGAGACTCGAACTGCCGCAGAGAAGGGCGCGGGCCGGACCCGGGAAATGGGCGTCGCGATGGAGGAGATCAAACAGGCGGGGGAGGAAATGCGCATGGCGATGAACGGTATCAAGGCATCAAGCGATGATATTGCCAAAATCATTAAAACCATCGATGAAATCGCGTTTCAAACAAACATCCTCGCCCTCAATGCGGCGGTCGAGGCGGCCCGTGCCGGGGAAGCGGGGGCCGGTTTCGCCGTCGTCGCCGAGGAGGTGCGGAATCTTGCCCAGCGTAGCGCCACGGCGGCGCGCGAAACGGCTGCCCTGATTGAGACTTCCGTCGCCCGGAGTACGCAAGGCGTTGAAGTCAACAATCGGGTTCTAGGAAGTCTTCACGCGATTGCGGTTAAGTCCACGGGCGTCCAAGACAGTCTACAGGGGATCGTCCACAAGGCCCGGGAAGTCGATACTTTGGTGACTGGCATTGCCAGCGCCTCACAGGAGCAGGGCACCGGTCTTGAGCAGGTGAATACCGCAATGATCCGGATGGACAAGGTTGTCCAGGCCAATGCTGCCAGCGCCGAGGAGACCGCCAGCGCTTCCGAGGAACTCAATTCGCAGGCCGAAAGCATGAATGAGCAGGTTTCGGCCCTGCTGGCCCTTGTTGGCGCCAATAACGCAGCGCACACGGTCTCAGTGGGGGAAATGTCCCTAGTGAGAGCCTCGTCGCGCGTGAATTCCAAGGCCCTGCCCATGAGGGTCAATGTAAGGAAGGTGTTGCCTCAGGTATAGAGAATATCGGGGGACCATGGCACTTCTTCGGAGAAGAATCTTATAGATGAAATCCGCTGACTCTTCACGCTTAACTCAAAAATATGAATACGTTCAACACCGATCCTGAAGAATATGATATCGTCATCCTCGGCAGCGGGGTCGGCGGTAAACTCATGGCCTGGACGTCAGCACAGAAGGGGCAGCGTGTTGTCATGATCGAGCGCAAATATGTGGGTGGCGCATGCCCAAACATCGCCTGCCTGCCGAGCAAAAACATCATTCATAGCGCCAAGGTTGCCTCCTTCCTTTATCGCAGTGAAGAGTTCGGCATCAGCAAGGATAATGTTCGCATCGATATGGCGGTGGTCCGTGAGCGTAAACGCAAGATGGTCCGGCATCTCGTCGATATTCATCTCGACCGCTATAAGAAGAGCGGCTCGGAACTGGTCATGGGCACGGGGCGTTTTATTGGTCCCAAGACGATTGAAGTCGAGCTGAACGACGGCGGGAAACGCACCTTTCATGGCAAGAATGTCGTCATAAACACTGGCACGCACGCTACGATCGAGCCGATCCCGGGTCTGGTCGAGGCGAAGCCACTCACGCATATCGAGGCATTGGAACTCGATCAGATCCCAAAGCATCTCCTAGTCCTGGGCGCGGGCTACGTCGGCCTCGAGCTTGCACAAGCCTTCCGCCGTTTCGGGGCGGAGGTGACCGTCCTCGATCGCAATAGCCGTTTCGCCCATCACGAAGATGACGACATTTCGCAAGCCTTAGAAGGAATGTGCCGGGACGAAGGCATCAACGTCGTGACCAACGCCAAAGTTACCCAAGTCAAGGGCATCTCAGGCCAAAGGGTGCGCCTCCTCGGTATGCACGGCGAAGCCGAGCTCAACGTGGAAGGCACTCACCTGCTGGTGGCCGGAGGGCGCACGCCTAATGCCGGCGGCATCGGCCTCGACAAGGCGGGGGTGGATACGACCGAACGGGGCTACGTGAAGGTGAACGAGCGCTTGCAGACGACTGCCGAGGGCGTTTGGGCCATGGGGGACTGCGCCGGTAGCCCTCATTTCACGCACATCTCCCACGATGACTTCGTCGTCATAGCCGACAATATCGCCGGCGGCAACCGCGTGACGACCGGGCGCCAGGTACCGTTCTGCATGTTCACCGATCCAGAATTCGCCCGTATCGGCTTAAGCGAGACCGAGGCCAGGGCGCGCGGCATCCGCTACCGGCTCGCGAAGTTGCCGATGGCTGCCGTTTTACGCGCGATGACGATTTCCGAAACGCGCGGGTTCATGAAGGTCCTGATCGATACGGAAAGCGACCGCATTCTTGGCTTCACCATGTTTGGCAGCGGTGCGGGAGAGGTCATGACGCTTGTGCAGATGACGATGCTGGGGGGCCACCCCTACACGATGATACGCGACGCGATCATCGCTCATCCCACAATGCCCGAAGGCCTCTTTTTTCTCCTCACGGCGGTTCCCGCGAGGTCGGCCTGAGAGTTCAGTTACAGCCCAACCAAGGCCATGAATAAGCAGGAAGGCAAACCGATCCAGCAGGTGCTTGGCCGGAGATCGCCCAGATCCTCGAGGCCCTCTGGCTCGCCGGCTTCGGCAAAAAAATCAATTGCGAGCGCATCCTCACCGAAGAGCGCGCCCGCACCGCGGCTTCCTTCTCCACGATCTTCGGGTAACCAGTTCCTCAATGCTCTTCTATGTCCAGCACCTCTCGTTGCTTTGTACATAAATTGGCCGGGCTGATCTTTTTCGGGGTTGGGGTGCTTCTCTCCGGGAGTTGCTGCGCCGCGGCTCCGGGGGTGACCGATCGGATCGACTGGGCAGAATTCCTGGCGCGGCACGATTTGATTTGGGATCGGATTCCGACGGAGGTGAACAATGCGCCGATGATCGGTAACGGCTGTCTCAGCGCGACCATCGAGAAAGAGAGTACGCCCGAGGCCTCCGCGCCACTCACCTGGCAAGTCAATCGGATCGATGTGACGGATCGGCGAGAGCCGAAGGAGGGTCTTCCCGCTCCCCTCTACGATACCTGCCGCCTGGACATCGGACGGTTCCTCCTCCAGCCAGTAGGGACGGTGCAGGGGCTTTCGATGCGGATTCATCTCTGGGATGCGGTCTGCACGGGCGAATTGAAGACGACTAAGGGAACCATCTCGTGGCGTAGTTTCGTGCCATACGGCAAGGACTTGATCGTCGTCGATTTTACCACCACGGGAGACGAGGGCGGTTTTGGTTGGAAGTGGGTCCCGTTTCTCGATTCCTCAACCCGGGCGCTAGGGAAACTGGAGGGGGCCAAGAGGATGACCCCGGAGCAGCTGGCCAAGCAGCCGCTCGATTCGCTCACGGCCAATTATCAGATGAATCCCGATGTCGAGATAACGCAGGACGAGAACTTACTGGTCTCGAAGCATCCCCTCCTGGTCGGAGGGCTCTTCGCGGTGGCCTGCCGCCGGGAGGATCCGGCTCCTGCGGAGCGGATCTACCGGATCAGCATTCAGCCTGTCAGCGACCATGCCGCCGAGGATGCAGTCCAGGCAGTACAGGATACGTCGTCTGTCGATGATCTCTTCGCGGCCCATGCCGCTTGGTGGCACGCTTTTTATCCGATGAGTTTCATCAGCCTCCCCGATACCCGATTGGAAGGGCATTACTGGATACAGAATTACAAGCTAGCCAGCCTGACGCGGCCCGGGGGGCCTCCCATCGATGTATACGGCTATGGCCTCCCGGATCAATATGCCGGTTGGCCCAATATCTGGTGGAACATGAACGTTCAGGAAAATTACTACGGCTGCTTTACCGCCAACCATCTGGAGCTGGGCGAAAGCCTTTCCGGCAGCCTGGAGAAGTATGCCGATAATCTCTCCCAAAACGTCCCGATTCCGGAATGGCGGGGTGATTCGGCCTGGATCGGACGGGCCTCCGACCAGCAGCTCCGCACGGAGGTAAAGTTCAATCCCGACGGGACGCCCGATTGGGCGGAAATGGAGCTGTCCGACCTGAGCTGGGCGATGTCTCTCTATTATCGCCAGTGCCGCTATGCAGCGGATGACGAGCGGTTGAAGACGAAGTTTCTCCCCCTGCTGGAAAAGTGCGTAAACTTCTACCGCCATCTCCTGGTGAAAGGGCCGGATGGCAAGCTGCATACGCCGAAGGCGACCTCGCCTGAGATCGGCTCGGATAGCGATCTCAATTATGACCTCGGGGCGCTGCGCTGGGATCTGGCGACGTTGATCGGGGAATATACACGGCTGGGAATGGATCCCCCGCAGATGGACGAATGGAAGCAGCTCCAGCAGGATCTGGTCGATTTCCCGGTCGGCCCCAATGGATTGAAGATCGGAGCCAATATGGAATTACTCCATTCCCATCGTCATTATTCGCATCTCCTGGCGTTCTATCCCCTTTATGTGCTCGATTGGGACAATCCCGAGCAACGGGATCTGATTCAGAAGTCGGTCGATTATTGGTATGGTCTCTTTACCGATCCGGAAAAAAAGCGGGAGAATTTCTTCGGCTACAGCCAGACGGGGGCTGCCTCGATGTTCGCCTCTATGGGACGGGGAGATGATGCGCTGGCGGCGTTGCAGGGCTATCTCGACTATAACGCGACCCCGAATGCCTTTTACCGGGAGGGGACCATTGAGATCCCGTTTTCGGTTTCCCAGTCGACCCACGAATTGATGCTGCAGAGCCGCAAGGGGATTATCCGGGTTTTTCCGGCGATGCCGACGACCTGGAAGGACGCGGTCTTCGAGAATCTGCGGACGGAGGGAGCCTTCCTGGTCAGTGGGCGGTGGCGGGAGGGGCAGGCCGATTGGGTGCGGGTAAAGAGCTTGGCGGGAGAGCCGTGCCGCCTGCGGGTCCACTTCGATGGGCCGGTGAAGACCTTGGATGGCGCGACGTTGACTCCGGTGGGGGACGATCTTTACGAGCTGCCGCTGGCGAAAGGGCAGGAGGTGACGCTGATTTCAGGAAATGGACAGCCCGATCTGGTGGTGTGTCCACTCGACGGCGATCCCTTCCAATATAATTACTTCGGCTATACCGAGGCGGGGGTGGCGCGAAAGTTGAAGGACTCGGTGAAATTGGCTCCTGAGTTCAAGCCAGGGATGACGCTGCCCGCCGGGGTGCCGATTCCAGTCAGTGGGACGACGAGGCCGGGGACGATGGTGATCGTAAAGTTGGGCGATGCGGGGAAAAAAGCGGTCGCCGATCAGGACGGGAAGTGGAGCATGACGCTCGATCCCGTGAAAGCCGACGTAAAGCAGATCACCCTCAGCGCCACAGGGGTGGCAAACGATGTCACCATCAACAAGATTGTGGTGACGGCGGGATCGTCACCCGCTCCGGCTATGGCAAATTAGAATTCCCAACAGAAGAGCTTCAGACCGCCAAAGTTTTGGTCTTCGCAGTATTTGGAGCGGGGAATGGTTGCGCTGACTTCGTTGGGGTTGGTGGTGAGGAACCGTTTGCCATTGCCGTACAAAGGCGAAGGGAATGTCTATTCGTGACAACACCACTTATTCTGACGATTTGATGGGAATATTCCATCTGACGCTCAGGCACTGGACAGTGTGCTTCCGTTTAAGCTGATGCAACTTCGTCACGGTCCACTGATTGTCGTAGAATCCTCTTTCCTTCACGGATTCGGATAATCGCATTCTTTCACAAGACTGTTTTCAGCGGTTCCAAGGCTAATTTGTCGCGATAAAAGGAAAGCACAAATTCAGGAACTGCGGCAATCTGACTGTCGATTCCTCAAAAAATCATCCTTCAAAAAGAATTGTGACGTTCCCTTAGCCGTTCCCTAACGGTTCCCTTGCCTCACCAAAATTCGGAAAAAATCTTTCAGATCTTTCAGATTTTGACCCCCATTTTGGGCTAAGTCATTGATTTGGAGGGGGCGGGTGAAGGGAATCGAATCCATTCTTTCGCTTATTCCAGCAGGCTACAGAGGAGTCGATGATGATTTTCAAGGAGGTTTGAAACCTCGACTTTGCGGGAGTCGGCGGGAGTCAGCAAAAATCTGTCAGATTCTGTCGATGCCTCATGAAGGTGGGCGATCAACCATTCAGTGGATCGTTCGCCTTCGGCTAAGTCCAAGGCTTAATCACCTCAAACGGTGCCGGGGAGGGGATTTCGTCAATTCGCTCGTCTGAGGGTTCATCCTTAAGGATTCTTCCGCCAGTCGAGGACTGCGGAGAAAATCTGGCGTTTGGCCAGCGCCGCATACGCCTCAGGCGCATCCGCCCATGGGAAAATCCGCTCCACGAAGTCCCGGGACTTCAGTCGCCCCGCCCGAATGTGTTCCACCACGCGCTGCCGCTCTTCCACCCCCCGATCTCGCGGCGTGATGAAGATGGCGGCCTCTCCCGGCAGGCAGCCGTCGGGCTTCCACGGAAACGGCTCCAGGTAATTTGCCTGGAAGACGAGCCGGGGCCAATCGCCGCCGTAAAAGCGCATCGGCTCGACGATATACTCCTTGGAGTAATTCTGAGGTTTCCGGCGAAGAAGCCGGAAGGCCGTCTCGACTCCCTGCGAGGTGCCTGAAGCCTCTACGACAATGTCCGCTCCGCCGTTGCATAGCGATTGAATACGGGAGACCGCATCGGATTCGCGGGGAGAGACGGCGAAGGCTGCCCCATTGCGGAGCGCGCGCTCGAGCCGGGCCTCCTCCAGATCGACGACGATCACGCGGCATCCATGGATGCCCAGCCACGCGGCCGAAAGCGCGCCGATCAGTCCTTGCCCGATCACCACCGCAGTCTCCCCCGCCTTCGGAGCCGCCGCCTCGACCCCGCGTAGGCTGATCGCGGCCAGGTCGGTCACGAGATAGTCCAGCGGGTCGGCATCCTGCGGCAAGCGGACCGGCCGATCCTCTCCCAAAGTGGGGATGACTTTGAAACCCGAGTGGCCGCCCCAGAGCGCCAGGACGTCGTCGAAGGCCACCGTGTTCCGGGCGTTGATCAGGTCGCCCACCCGCCAACCCGCGACCTCTGCCCCCACCTCGACCACTCTGCCGAAAGAGCTGTAACCCGGCACAAAGGGATACTTCCCCTCCGCCCCGTAATGTCCTCCCAGCATCCTTAATTCGGTTCCGGGAGAAATCGTCGAATACAATGTTTCGCAAACCAACTCCGTCGGCCCGCATTCCTTCAGCCGCGCCTTGCCGACTGAAACCCGGTTATTTTCCTCGAAGAGAACGACATTTGCTGTAATTGCCATGACGGCATTCTTACTCCGCCCTTGCCTCGATGGCTACGGCCAGAAATCGGCTATTTCTTCCATTTTTCGGTTTTTTACCTATCTTGGTTGTCATGCCGACGAAGTCTTCTTTCTCCGAAAGACTCCGCAGGAGACCTTTGCGCTTCGTCTGTGGCTGGAGCGGCGAAACGGCGAAATACTTCCCCCTGCACAGCCACTCCGTGATCGAATTCGTCCACCATCCCCGGGGTTCGGGGATCACCACCTTGGAAGACGGGAGCCAGATCGACTTCGAGCCAGGTGGAACCGTCATCTATCCGCCCGGGCTGCGACACGACCAGCGGATGCGTATCCGGGGCATTGACATCTGCCTGCATGCCGCGCTTGCCCCCGGATCGTTGGCGGAACTCCCCTTTTTTTCCGCAGCCCTCTATATTCCCCCCTCGGGGCCGCGGGGAGGGGACTCCTTCGTTCGGACCGAGTTCGCCCGCTTGGCCCGCCTGCGCCCCGATCCCGATCGCCAGGTGGAACTCGACTTCCGCATCACTGCCCTCTTGCTCCGCTTACTTCACCTCGATCACTCGAGCTCCCGGCGGAGAACGCCGACTTTGCCGGAAATCTATCTCACGCGCGCCCGTCGCTTCATTGCCGAGCATTATGCCCGCATCACTGATGTCGGCGAGATTTCCCGACATGTCGGCGTGAGCGAGGACTATCTCCGTCACCTCTTCGCCCGCCAGGGAGGAACCAGCCTGAATCGCCTTCTCAGACAAACCCGCATTGAGCGGGCGAAGGAACTCCTCGTTCACTCCCGGCTGCCCATGAAGGAGATCGCAGCGCTCGCCGGCTTCCAGACCGAGCGTTACCTTGCAACCCGCTTCAAGCGGGCGACGCGCCTTACCCCGGGCGAGTATCGACAGCACGCACTCGCCGGCGAAATACCGGCCCATACCGGCGAAGCCGGACCGGAGTAAGGCGATCGGCTTTGGCTTTGACCGATTAATCCCCCCAGCGTCCTCGCCGACGCTCTTACGCCTGATACGCTCTGGAGGATTGGG